>CESF01020687.1_pt1 | contig 16716 bp, 16 predicted proteins | sample 356331 | NCBI WGS metagenome assembly CESF01 (sample SAMEA2621779, study PRJEB7988) | marine metagenome | biome: marine biome (ENVO:00000447); feature: surface water layer (ENVO:00002042); material: "saline water (ENVO:00002010), including plankton (ENVO:xxxxxxxx)" | depth 5 m
GAAGATGATACTAAACTTCGTAAAAACTATATTGATAGAATTTACGACACATACATAGATGAAGAGGAACTACAGGCGTGTGATCAAACAATATGTGATGTTGCAAACTCTTTGAAACCGAAAGCCTACACTTCTAGAGAATTTATTAAAGAACTAGGAAAATTTTTAAAAACTAATTCTAAGAAAAAAAGTTCTTTAATTGAAACCGCATATGATAATAATGTTCCAATATTCTGCCCTGCATTTACTGATAGTTCTGCTGGTTTTGGCTTAGTAATGCATCAAGAACAAAATCCAGATAAACATATTACTATAGACTCCATAAGAGAATTTAGAGAATTAACAGAAATTAAACTACAGTCTAAACAATCAGGATTATTAATGGTAGGTGGGGGTGTGCCTAAGAATTTTATTCAAGACACTGTTGTTTGTGCTGAACTTTTAGGAAAAAAAGTAGATATGCATAAATATGCAATACAAATTACTGTAGCAGATGCACGTGATGGTGCTTGCAGCAGTTCTACACTAAAAGAAGCAAGCTCGTGGGGTAAAGTTGATATCACAAAAGAGCAGATGGTTTTTGCAGAGGCAACTAGTGTATTACCCTTGATTGCAAGTGATGCCTATCACCGTGGAAACTGGAAAAAAAGAGATAAAAGAAATTTCTCTGATATTTTTAAATCTTAAATGAAATACCTTAGTCCCAAAAAAGGTTTCTTAGGTATTGACGCTGAACTAAGTAGATCTCCTCAAGTCATAGTAGTTCCATTTGGTCTAGAAAAAACTGTAAGTTATGGAGGAGGTACAAAAAATGGCCCAAAAGAAATAATTAAAGCTTCTCACCAAGTAGAATTGTTTGACGAAGAACTTAATAAGGAACCTTATAAAAAAATAGGTATTAGAACATTAAAACCTTTTTCCATAAAGAGTAAAATAAATAGTGCATTAGAACAATTATCAAAAATTAATGAGGATATTCTTTCCAGTAATAAATTTCCTTTAGTTTTTGGTGGAGAGCACTCTATAACACCTGGATCTATTAAACCTTTTGCAAAAAAATACGATGAAATAACACTCTTACATTTTGATGCTCACGCTGATTTAAGAGAAAGCTATCAAGGCGAAAAGTTTTCGCATGCTTCGGCTATTAAGAGATGTTTAGATTATAAAAACTTAAAAGTAGTTTCGTTTGGTATAAGGAATTTATCTAAAGAAGAAATGGATTTTTATAATGATAATAGAGATAGAATTGAAATATTTTGGGGAAAAGATAAGAAACATGGGATTTATCTACGTTAGATAAATTTTTTAAAAATAAAAATGTTTATATTACATTTGATGTAGATGGACTTGATGCAAGTATAATGCCAGCAACAGGCACGCCAGAACCTGGCGGTATGCTTTGGGAAGATGTTTTACCTATTATCAAAAAAGTTTGTCAAATTTCAAATGTGGTTGGTGCTGATATTAATGAATTAGCACCGATTAAAAATTTTGACTCTTATAATTTTCTTGTTGCTAAATTAGCCTATAAAATTATTTCTTATTCATTTGAATTTAAAAATTAATTAATTTTTTAGGATCCCAGCTAATAATTACTAGAGCGCCACCTAAATCGTTATTTCGTCTAAATAATAATTTTGCTCCTTGCTTCTCAAGTAATGTTTTTCCCAGAAAGGTTCCAAGGCCTAATCCTGAGTTTGAATTTAACTCTATTGATTTAGACTTGATATAAGGTTCACCAATTTTTTTTATGATATCATCTGGTATACCAGGTCCATCATCATTAATCTTTATTTCTATTTTATCTGAGTCACTTTTTAAATTAATCTTAACTCTACTTTTAGAAAATTTCACAGCATTGCCAATAAAGTTTCTTAATCCGTAAATAATTTCAGGAGTTCTCTCAATATTTATTTTGTTATTGTCATCATCTGAAACTAATTCAATTTTTTTTGATGAGGTTTCTTTAAATGAAACTATTATTTCCTCAAGTAAATCCTCTAACTTAATAGAACTTAGGAATATATCTTCTTCAATTTGCTTTTTTGATATTTGTTTTAAAATTTCACTGCATCTTTTTGTCTGGCTTATTAATAAATCTATATCTTTAGAAATATCTTTGTTATCTCCAATTTCTTTTTTAAGTTCTTTCGCAACAACTGCTATAGTTGCAAGTGGGGTTCCCAACGAGTGGGCTGCAGCAGCAGCTTGACCACCTAAAGACTCAAGTTCATATTCTTTGGCTATTACTTCTTGTAATTTATTTAAAGCTTCTGACCTTTTTTTAGTTTCACCTGCAAATCTTATTCCAAAGTAGCTTAAAAATATTAATCCAATTAAAATAGAAATTAATATTCCAAATTTATAAAAATCCGGTACATTAAAATTTTCTGCTAAAAGTCCAGGAAGCGGTAAATAATAGTGTGTTAAAGTAAAAAGAAGTAAAGAAGTTATAAAGCCTAAAATAATTGTAGTGCCCATACTTAAAAAAGTTGAAGAGACTATTGCTGGTATTATTAATAAAATTGAGAACGGGTTAAAAATTCCACCTGTAAGATATAAAAGAATAGCTAACTGAAAGAGATCGTATAATAAAAATAAAGACGCATAGGTATCTTTTAATTGGTTGGCCTTAACTTTAAATTGAAGATAAAGATTAGTTAATAATCCAATAAAAACTACTATTAAACTGGCTTTTATTGGAAACTCTAGATTAAGGTAAAAAAAGACTATATTTATCGCAATAAATTGACCTATTATCGCAATATATCTTAAGATTGTTAATGTGCTTTTATCTAAGTTTAAATTCTCTTTTGTTCTAAAGAGAGTAGAAAAATCCATTTAACTAGATGTCTAAATTAGCTACATCTAAAGCATTGTTGGTAATAAAATCTTTTCTAGGAGCAACTTCATCTCCCATCAAAACTTTAATCATTTTTTGGTCTTCTTTAGATTTATCTTTTGTGCCCTTAGAATACTGAACTCTTAGCATTGTTCTATTATCAGGATTTAAAGTTGTCTCCCAAAGTTCTTCTGGGTTCATTTCTCCTAAACCCTTAAAACGTTGTATCGATAATTTCTCTCTTTGCTCTTGAATATAATTTTTATGTTCAGTACTTCCCTTTTTAATTTTCTTGTCTAGTTTTCCTGTTTGCAAGATGAAATCCTCTAAAGCTTTCTCATCTTTAATATAAACACTCTTGTTAGCTTTTGTTACTTTGAATAAAGGAGGTTGAGCTAAATATATATGTCCATTCTCAATCAGCTGATTGAATGGATAATTATTAAAGAAAGTTAATAATAATGTCCGTATATGAGAACCATCAACATCAGCATCTGTCATTATAACAATTTTATCATATCTTAAATTTTCAATATTGAAATCTTTAGAGCCTGTACCTAAAGCATTGATCAATGTGACTATTTCATTTGATGACATCATTTTTGATAACGCTTTCGTTGATTGATCTTCACCGTTACTTTTTCCATTCACGTAAGTATTTAAAATTTTTCCTCTAAGTGGTAGTACCGCTTGATATTCTCTTACTCTTCCTTGTTTAGCTGAACCTCCTGCTGAGTCTCCCTCTACTATGAATAATTCCGTTCCTTCCCTTTTTTGTATTTGACAGTCTGCTAATTTACCTGGAAGACCAGACAGTTCGAAAGTTCCTTTTCTTCTTACACTATCTCTTGCTTTTCTGGCAACATCCCTTGCCATTGCAGCTTGCATAATTTTTTCTAAAACTGTTTTAGCTATTGAAGGATTTTGATCAAACCAAGTAGATACTTTTTCATTAATAATATGTTCAACTATATTTCTAATTTCAGACGAAACTAATTTATCTTTTGTTTGTGATGAAAATTTTGGATCAGGCATTTTTATTGACAGAACTGCCGTTAGACCCTCTTTTATATCTTCACCGGATAAATTTATTTTATTTTTTTTATTGTTTTTATCAGATGAATATTTATTAATTATTCTTGTTAGAGCACTTCTAAACCCTAGCAAATGAGTTCCCCCATCTTTTTGGGGGATATTATTAGTAAATGGAAGTACTTCCTCTGAGTATCCTGCGTTCCATTCAAAAGAGCACTCTACAACTACATTATTCTTTGTAGCTGTAACGTAAACTGGTTTTTTGAAAACCTCTTTTTCATTTTTGTTAACTAAAATAGGTTTTTTATTATTTATATGTTTAACAAATTCTAGAATTCCACCATCATATTTATGCAAAATTTCTTTAGATTTTTTTGAAGTATTATCGATTAATTTAATTCCAATCCCTTTATTAAGAAATGCAAGTTCCCTTATTCTTTTCTCTAAAATTGAAGAACTAAATTTAATTGATGAAAAAATTTCTTTAGAAGGTAAAAAAGTAATCCTTGTTCCTTTTTTTTTAGTTTTTCCTATTTTCTTTAAAGGTTTTATCGAGTTTCCATCTTTAAATTTAATCTCGTACTCATTTCCTTCTCTATAGATATTTAAATCAAGTTTTTCAGATAATGCATTTACTACAGAAACTCCAACTCCATGCAAACCTCCTGACACTTTATATGAATCATGATCAAATTTACCTCCGGCATGTAATTGAGTCATAATAACCTCGGCAGCTGACATTTTTTCACCTTTATGCATATCAACTGGAATTCCTCGGCCGTCATCCTCAACTGAAACAGTATTATTTGAATTAATTGATATTGTTATATTTTTACAATGTCCGGCTAATGCTTCATCTATAGAGTTATCTATAACCTCGAAGACCATATGGTGTAATCCTGATCCATCATCAGTATCACCAATGTACATACCTGGTCTTTTTCTTACGGCATCTAAACCTTTTAATACTTTTATGGCATCTGCACCGTAAGATGCTTTTTTATTATCTGTAACAGAACTTTTTGACATTTTTTTTGATGAGGTTTTATATCATTTTTTTGTCTTAAGATAAAATAGCTGTTGGCTTTGATGACTTAGAATGATTATGTATCAACAGTTCTAGGGCAAAAAATAAATTTTATTCTAAGTCTTAAAAATTTTAGATTTTCATTGGCATTATGACGTAATAACTATTCTTATCCGAAAGATCTTCTATAAGGACAGGTGATACTGAGTCTTTTAAATTAATTTTAAGATTTTCATCTTCAATTTCCGATGCAATATCTATTAAATATTTTGAATTGAAACTTATATTCAAATTGTCAGAGCTAAATTGGGCTTTAATTTTTTCATTACCGTCTCCAGAGTTAGCGCTATTAACTGATAATTGAACATTATCCTTGTTAATTGCCAATTTTACACCTTCTTTTCTATCCAAAGAAACACTCGCTACTCTTTCTATTGAACTAACAAAATCCTTTGATGGAACAGTTAATACTTTATCATTTGATGTAGGAACAACTTTTTTATAATCAGGAAACTTTCCATCTATTACTTTTGAAATTAGCTTCATCTTACCTAGTGTAAATTTAATTTTATTCTCACTTGATTGCATTGTTAGTTGATCTGAAGTCTCAGTTAATAACGAACATAATTGAAAAACTGTTTTTCTGGGTAAAATTAGAGAATTAAAGTCATTTTTATCAATTTCTAAACTGCTTGAAGACAATCGATGGCTGTCAGTAGCAACGCCAGTTAAAAATTGTCTTCCATGAGCTTCCGTCAAATGGAGGAATATTCCATTTAAATAATGCCTAGTATCATCATTAGATATCGAAATTCTAGTTTTATTTAATAACTTTAGAAATCTACTATTATTTAGTGAAATTTCATGTCCTTCAAATTCATCTGCAAAAGTTGGGAAGTTATCCGTTGGTAGACAAAGTAAATTAAAGTCTGAATTATCACTTTTAAGACTAAGTTTATTCTCAGATTTTAATTCAAAGTTTAATTCTGAATTAGATGAAATCTTTCTTAAAATATCATAGAGAATAGCTGCAGATGTAGTTGTGCTTCCTTCGTTAACAATTTTGACATCATGAATTTCATCGTAAAATATTATGTCTAGATCAGTGGCTACTATTGATAATTTTTTATCTTTTAGTTGTAATAGAACATTTGAAAGAATTGGAAGCGTATTTTTTTTTTCAACAACGCCCTGTACGAAATTTAATGATTTTAATAAAACGTCTCTTTTTACTGAGAATTGCATTTAATTATTGTTCTAAAAGTAAACTTTTAATCTGATTAATATTTTTCTTCATTTCATCATCTTGTTCAGATAGTCGAGTAATCGTTTTTACAGCATGTATAACTGTAGTGTGATCACGATTAGCAAATCTTCTTCCAATTTCCGGCAGAGATCTAGTTGTCATTTTTTTTGCTAGATACATAGCAATTTGCCTCGGCCTAGCAAGTGGTCTAGATCTTCTTTGAGATAACATTTCGCTTAAAGCAATATTAAAATAGTTTGAAACAGCATTTTGTATTTTATCTACAGTAATAACTTTTATTTGACTAAAGGCATCTCGTAAAATATTTTTACAATCATTTATTGTTAGTTCTTTATTATGCACTCTACTAAAAGCAATTACTCTGTTAAGAATACCAATTAGTTCCCTGATATTTGTTTTACTTTCAGTTGCAATATAATTTATTACATCTTCGCTCAATTTTATATTCTCTTTAAATTGATTTTGTATTTCTTCAATTTTCTTTTTAATTATTTTTACTTTTAATTCTAAGTCAGGTAGATCAATGTCTACAACTAGTCCGCCAGCTAACCTGGATTTAATTCTATCTTGTACTCTATCCAGTTTCATTGGGGATCTATCTGCAGAAATTATGATTTGAGAACCTTTGTCTATAAGACTGTTAAAAGTATGAAAAAACTCTTCCTGAAGGCTTTCTTTCCCACTTATAAATTGAATATCGTCTATTATAAAAACTGAAGATTTTCTAAAAAAATCTTTAAAATTAACCATATCGTTTTTCTTAATTGATTTAATAAAATGATACATAAATCTTTCTGCAGATATAAACATTACGTTATTATTATTTTGTAATTTTAAGCCGATAGCATTTAACAAATGAGTTTTTCCAAGTCCTACTCCACCACAAACATATAATGGATTATATCTTGCGATGTGCTCGCATACTTTTTTAGAGTAAGATAAAGCAATATCATTACTTTTTCCTTCAATAAAACTATCGAAATTAAGATTTGGATTTAGTCTATTGTAATTAAGGATAGAATCCTTAATTTCTGTTACTTTGTTTAAATCATTAATCTTCAAATACTCTTGATTTTGCTTGTTATCCTCGATTATTTTAAACTCAATTCTATTCAAAGTTAGCTTAAAGCTTTTTACTTGTTCTAAAATTTTATCTAAATATCTTGAAACTATCCAATCTCTAAAAAACCTAGTGGGCACTCCTAAAATTAAATAATCATTAAACTCTTTAACAAGAGATATTTTTTGCAACCAACTATTATAAACCTCAGATCCAAAAGTTTTCTTAAAAGCAGCTTGTATCTCTTCCCAATTTAACGTTTTTTCTTCTTCAGAAATAAAAGTGCTATGTTTTTTTGTAAAATTATTTTCCATGTAGAATTTTTCTTAAGAAATTCCTTTAAACGACTTTTGCAAATTATTTGCAACTAAGTAGAGGTTGTAATCAAAAATAAAATTAATAATTGGTTGTACAATTATCGTTCAGATAGAAATAAAAAAAAGATTCAACTCACTGAATTAAGTTTCTATATTTGGTTAGAAGATACTAAATGTAGATAAATTTTTTTAGGACTATCAACTTCGAATTGTTTATTTATAGGAAATTCTTTTTGAAATTCTAGAAATTTTTCTAGAAGCTGTATTTTTATTTATTACGCCCGATTTAGCAACCTGCATTAGAATTGACTGGAACTTAGAAAAATATTTGTTTGCTTTATCTTTTTCTTTGTTTTTAATTAAAAGTTCCATTTGCTTAACAGCATTTTTATACTTACTTTTTCTAACTCTGTTGACCTGAGTTTGTTTTTTAACTCTTCTTACTCTTCTAATTGCTGATTTAGTGTTAGGCATTTTTTACGATTGTATATAGAAATGAATTTACACGGTCAACTTTATTATTTTTGACACTTAGGACAGTGAAAAGTGGCTCTATTACCTATAATTGTTTTTTTTATCTTTTTATTGCAATTTCTATTTAAGCAATTTTCACCTTTTCTCCCATAAACATAAAAAAATTGTTGAAACTTACCTTTTTTTCCATCACTACTTGAAAAATCTCTTAAAGAGGAACCGCCAAAAGATATCGCTTTTTTTAATGTTTTTTTTGTGTTCTTAATTATTCTATTAATTTCTATATCTTTGATTAAATAAGTTTTCTTTGCTGGTTTTACTTTACTTAAAAAAAGTACTTCATTTACGTAAATATTACCCAAGCCTGATACAAACTTTTGATCCATTAAAGTATCCTTAATTGTTCTGCTTCTATTAATTAAATAGTTTTTAAAATACTTAAAATCAAAACTATTACCTAATGGTTCGGGACCTAAATTTTTAAGGTGAAAATTTTGCTTTAGCTGTCCCTTATCTAAGATTTTAATAAAACCAAATTTTCTAACATCATTATAAATTAATTTCTGATTCTTAGATAATGAGAATATCAATCTATTATGTTTATTATCTTTGGACTCATCTATATTGTAGTAAAAACTTGTTTTAAGTTTTATGTCTTTTTCATTAATAAAAAAAAATTTACCTGTCATACCTAGATGCACAAGCATCACAGTGTTTTTTTCAAATACAAATAATAAGAATTTTGACCTTCTTAAAATTTTGATAATCTTAAGACCTAAAAGAATTTTTAATTTGTTTTTATTTATTCTATATCTTAATTTTTCATCCTTAACTGTTATTCTCTCAACGACTAATTTTTGAATTTTGTTAGTCAGAGACCTTTTAACAACTTCAACTTCTGGTAATTCTGGCATATAATTATTTAATGAAAAACAATATTCAAGATAAAACGAAATTAGTCAATTCAGTATTTTCAAAAGTTTATAGAAAATATGATTTGATGAATGATCTTATGTCTTTAGGTATTCATCGTATTTGGAAAGAAAGATACATTAGCTGGCTTAACCCATCTCCAAATTCAAATCTTATTGATGTTGCATCTGGTACAGGTGACATAGCAAAATTATTTTCAAATCACATTGATCATTCCGCAAAAATAACTTGCATAGAACCAAATAATGAGATGTTCGAGGAGGGAAGGAAAAATTTAAAAAAATATAAAAATATAGAATGGATAAAGGCTGGAGCTGAAGCTCTACCTATTAAAGATAATTCTTTTGATTATTACACTATAAGTTACGGGATAAGAAATGTTAGTGATATCAATAAAACTTTAAAAGAAGCTTACAGAGTTTTAAAAACAGGTGGCCGATTTATGTGCTTAGAATTTTCAAAAATAGATAATGAGACATTAAATTTTTTATATAAACAATATTCTAAAATTATCCCAATAGCAGGAAAATATATTGTCGGTTCTTCTAAACCGTATGATTATCTAATTAAAAGTATAGATTCATTTTATAATCAAAAACAACTATGTGAATTGATTTTAAAAAATGGTTTTTCTAATGTTGAATATAGAAATTTATCAAATGGGATTTCAGCGATTCATTCTGGTTGGAAAATATAATGTTAAAAAGAGTTTATAAATTATTTCAAATTGCTAGAAGGTTATCTACTTCAGGGGCAGTTGATATTATAAATCAAGTCCATCAAATTCCTTTACCAATTAATTTATTTTTTAGTTTTATCTCAATTGGAATAGAAAATAATCGATTTCAGAATAATCAAAAACCAGGTGAAAAACTTTGTTTAGCTTTACAAGGTATGGGGACCACTTTTATTAAGCTAGGTCAATTCCTCGCCACAAGGCCAGATATTATTGGAGATCAAATGGCTAAAGATTTAGAAAGGCTTCAAGATAAAGTGCCAGCATTTGACCTTTACGAGGCAAAGAGAGTGATTAAAAAAGAGATAGGAGAAAAACAATTTAATAATATTATTGAAATAAGTGATCCTATTGCAGCTGCATCTATTGCTCAAGTTCACCTTGCAAAAATTAAAAATGAAAACCAAGAAAAACAAGTTGCAATAAAAATATTAAGACCTGAGATAGAAAAACTGTTTAATGAAGAATTAGATGCTCTCATGTTATTTGCATACATAGTCGAGAATGCAATCCCAAAAGCTAAAAGACTTAAATTAGTTGAGGTTGTTCATTTATTAAGAGAAATTACAAATATTGAAATGGATTTAAGGTTTGAAGCTGCTGCTGCAAATGAATTATATGAAAATACTAAATCTGATATTGGCTTTAATGTTCCTAAAATTTATTGGAACTACACAACAAAGAAAATTCTAACTCTAGATAAAGTTGATGGTATTTCTATTAGAGAGCATACAAAATTAGATGAGCAAGGTGTTAACTTAAAAAAACTAGCGCAAAATCTAATACAACATTTCCTCAAACAAGCTGTGAGGGATGGTTTCTTTCATGGCGATATGCATCAAGGTAATTTGTTTGTAGACTCTAAAGGAAATATTGTGCCTGTAGATTTTGGAATTATGGGTAGACTGGATAAAAACAATAGAAAATATTTAGCAGAAATTTTATACGGATTTATTCAAAGAGATTACGTTAAAGTTGCCGATGTTCATTTTCAAGCCGGGCTTGTTCCTCAAGAGGCTTCGAGAGATGAATTTGCGCAAGCTTTAAGGTCTGTTGGAGAGCCAATATTCGGCCAATCTATTAAGGATATCTCTGGTGGAAATTTACTTGCTCAATTATTTGAAATAACAGAAAAGTTTAACATGGCAACTCAACCATCTTTGTTGTTGCTTCAAAAAAATATGGTAGTAGTCGAAGGTGTTGCAAGAAAACTATATCCAGAAACAAATATTTGGGAAGTGTCAAAACCAGTTTTAGAAGAATGGTTAAAGAATTTGAAAGGACCTAAAAAGACTATTAATACTGCAATTAATACTTCTGCAGAAATAATTAAAAGAATTCCTGATTTCCCTGAGTTAATGGATAAAGCTAACTACGCTTTAAAACTTATGGCAGAAGGAAAAATAAGTGTTGGACCTAGCAATAAAAATCTAGAAATAGAACAGATGAAAATTAAAAACTTTAGAAATAACATTATTATGAGTTTTTTTGGTGTTGTAATTATTGTGCTATTGGTATTTTAATCTCAGTATGGAACTAAAAAGTAAGAAAATTTTAATAATCATTGGGGGAGGAATAGCAGCCTATAAGTCTTTGGACCTCATTAGATTGTTAAGAAAGAATGGCTCAGAAATAAAAACAATTCTAACAAAAGGTGGAAAAGAATTTGTAACACCTTTGTCACTTACTACCCTAACTAAATCTAAAACATATGAAAATATATTTGATCAGGATGTAGAAGCTGAAATTGATCACATAGCTTTATCTAGGTGGGCTGACATAATAATTGTAATGCCAACAACAGCTAATTTTATGAGTAAGCTGACAATTGGAAAGGCTGAAGATTTAGCAACAACTGTTTTATTAGCTTCAAATAAAGATGTGTTATTAGTCCCTGCGATGAATGTCAGGATGTGGTTACATAAAGCTACTCAAGCTAATTTAAAAGTTTTACAAGATTTTGGATATTTGTTCATTGGTCCTGAAAAGGGTGAAATGGCGTGTGGTGAATTTGGTGAGGGAAAAATGTCTAGTCCAAGACAGATATTTTCTTATCTTAAGAATTATTTCGATAAAAAAGACATTGTTAAAAAAAAGAATTTAAAAGCATTAGTAACAACAGGTCCAACGCGGGAATATCTTGATCCAGTAAGATATATTTCTAACGAATCTAGTGGTGAGCAAGGTTACGAAATAGCTGTGGCGTTAAATAAACTTGGCATTAAAACAACTGTTATTGCTGGTCCTTCAAGTTACAAAGCTCCTAAAGATATTAAGGTCAAAAAAGTAACTTCGGCAGATGAAATGATGCTCAAGGTCAAAGATTCTTTGCCAGTAGATTTAGCAGTTTGTGCAGCTGCTGTGGCAGATTTTAAACCAATTTTAAAAAAGAATAAAAAAATTAAAAAGGATGAAATAGAATCCAATTCTATAATTTTAAAAAAAAATAGTGATATCTTAGAATATTTATCTAAAAATAATAAAAGCAGACCTCGAATTGTAGCTGGGTTTGCAGCTGAAACAGATAATTTAACTAAAAACTCTTTAAATAAAATTAAAAACAAACATTGTGATTTTATTTTTGCTAATGATGTTTCTAAAAAGAATATTGGTTTTAATTCTAATTACAATAAAGTTACAATGATCGACAAAAAAGGAAATATCAAACATTTTCCTAAAAATAAAAAAAGTTTTATAGCTAATAAGATTGCGCAAATTTTGTTAGATAAATTACTTGATGACAGAAATTTTAATTAGGCGACTTTCTGATAAAGTTGTATTGCCAAAATACGAAACAGAAGGATCTTCTGGTTTGGATCTTGCGGCAAATATAAATGAAAGTATAGAGATTAAGCCTGGATCTACCGCTATTATTCCAACAGGAATAGCTGTCTCTGTTCCTAAAAACTTTGAAATTCAGATAAGGCCCCGGTCTGGTTTAGCAGCAAAAAACCAAATAAGTGTTTTAAATACCCCAGGTACAATTGATTCTGATTATAGAGGGGAGTTAAAAGTTATCTTAATTAATTTGAGTAAAAAAAGTTTTTTTATAGAAAACGGTGCACGAATAGCTCAAATGGTCTTATGTCCTATAGTTAAAGCTAATTTAAAAGAGGTAAAAACACTAGAAGATACAAAACGTGGTTCTGGTGGCTTTGGTTCAACAGGAACCAAATAAATAATGAATTTTAATTTTAAAGAATTCAAAAGATTCGAAAAACAAATAATTCTTAAAAAAGTTGGGATTCAGGGTCAAAAAAAAATAAAGAAAACAAAAATATTAATTATCGGGATGGGCGGTTTAGGATGTCCGCTACTTTCTTACTTAGCGGCCTCAGGTGTTGGGCATGTAGGTATAGTAGATCCAGATAGAGTCGAATTAGGTAATTTAAATAGACAGATATTATTTAATAGTAGTGATTTAAATAAATATAAAGTTATGCAAGCTAAGGCTCAGGTAAAAAAAATTTACAAAAATATTAAAATTAAAACTTTTATATCTAAATTAACTTCTAAAAATATGAAATCTATTCTGAATAATTATGAAATAATTTGCGATGGCACTGATAACTATGAAACTAGATATTTAATTAATGATTTTTGTAAAAAAAATAAAAAAATTTTAATCTCGGCTGCTATAAGTCGTTTTGATGGACATCTTTTTAAATTTAACTTTAAAAAAACAGGACCGTGTTATAGATGCTTTATGCCGGAACAACCGGCTTTGGAAAATAATTGCGAAACAGAAGGAATTTTTTCTCCAGTAGCTGGTATTATGGGATCGCTTCAGGCAAATGAAGTTTTAAAAACAGTTTTAAATTTAAAAAGTGATTTAAATACAAATATGTTAATATTTAATTCTCTTAAAATGACCTTAAGAACAGTAAAAATAATTATAAATAAAAATTGTATTAATAAATGCATAAAATAAGTTTTTTATTAGTTTTATTTTTTTTTACACATAACTTGTATGCAAAGGAGGAGTATTTTCTAACATTAAGAAACGAAATGGTAAATTTACGCCAGGGACCATCATTTGATTATCCAGTGAAAATTTTTTACAAAAAAAAATTTTTACCTGTTCTAATTCAAGATAAATCAGATACTTTTAGAAAAATAAGAGATCATGAAAATAATTCTGGGTGGATCCATGTTTCTCAACTTTCAAAGAAAAAAGCTGCTATAACAATAGATGACGAGGTTCTAGTTTTTAATAAACCAACTATTTATTCAACTCCTAAAGTAATTCTAAAGAAAGGTCGGCTTTGTAAAATAAAAAAGTGCAAAGACAAATGGTGTAATATAACAGTAGATAAATTTATAGGTTGGGTTAAAAAAGATAGCTTGTGGGGATTGTTATAATTTTACTTTTTGAATTTCGCAGACCAAATTTTATCTAAAATATAATACCAAAATCCATTAATCGTTGGTTCTACCAAAGCTACTAGTCCTGCCTCCCATAAGCTTGCACCTGTTAGTAAAGAAACAACTGTCATGGCTATTATGATGTGTCCACACGTATAAACAAATGCTCTTCCTGCGCTCGTGCTCGCTATAACTTTGAATATACCTCTACTAAACTCTGTCATGAATTTTTAGGTTTTTAATTAACTGGTTTAAATGGATTTTCTAAAACACATGCAACCAAATGAATTCTATCTTGTTCACCTCCATTAAAAAAGTTGTGATATTTTGTATTATTAGTGATAGTTACTGACCCGTCTGCAGGCATGTGTCTGCAAACTTCTTCTATAACCATTCTGCAACCTTTATTTGTTATGATTGGTATATGTAATCTTGGTTCTGGATCTCTGTGCCAGCTTAAAGTTGATCTAGGTTCCTTCAATAAAATTCTAACTCTTCCTAATTTAAAATGTTTACTAATAACATTGTAGACTTCTTCAAAATACGTTCCTTTAAATTCTGGAACTATTTCAGTGTACTTTGTCTCATCTACAGGTTTATCTCTCTCAGTCTCTTTTCCTTCTTCATCAGGAATTGTCCAATAAGTGCCTCTTACATTATGACCTTCAATAGAAGATTGATCACCTGGAATTTGATTTAAAGCAATCGCGCCAAAATTTGTGATGCCAAGTGTGTTAAATTTCTTTTTTTTGAGGATTAAATTAAAATCTGCTCTTAATTTTTCAACATCAAATTTGAGATTTGGAACAACAAAAAAATCATCCTTAATATTTTGATTAAGAATTTCTAAGTTTTTCGATGACTTAACGATTTCCATATTAATTTAACTTTTTTAAATCTACTCTATCAGCGTTCATTATTTTAGTCCATACAGATACAAAATCCTTTACAAACTTTTCTTTATTATCGTCTTGAGCATATATCTCAGCATAAGATCGCAGTATAGAGTTAGAACCAAAAACTAAATCAGCTCTAGATGCTGTGTACTTTATCTTTTTTGTTTTACGATCAATGATATCGTAAGAGTTCTTGCCTGTTGGTTTCCATATATATTTCATATCAACTAAATTTAGAAAGAAATCATTTGTTAAAGCGCCTACTTTATCGGTAAATACACCTTTGCTTTTAGACGACTCATGGTTTGTTCCCAAAACTCTCATTCCTCCAACTAAACAAGTCATTTCTTGTGCTGTTAGACCCATCAGTGAGGCTCTTTCTAATAAAAGTTCCTCTGGCATTGCCGAGTAGTCTGATTTTACAAAGTTTCTAAATCCATCATGTAGAGGTTCTAGCCACTTAAAATTTTTAAATTCAGTTTGTTCTTGAGTAGAATCTCCTCTTCCTGGATTAAATGGAACTTTCACTTTTGAACCACCTTTTTTTATTGCTTTTTCAATACCTACGTTACCTGCTAGAACAATTGTATCTGCAATAGACGCGCCTGTATTTTTTGCTATAGCTTCTAAAACTTTAAGTACTTTAGATAGTCTTTTAGGTTCGTTAGCTTCCCAGTTTTTCATTGGCTCTAAACGGATTCTTGCTCCGTTTGCCCCACCTCTTTTGTCGGTTCTTCTATATGTTCTAGCACTATCCCAAGCAGTAGTTATTAGATCACTATTGCTTAATTTACTTGCTGCAATCATTTTCTTTACTTTGTCTACGTTAAATTTCTTTTTAGATGGTTTAACATTCCCCTGCCAAACAAGGTCTTCTTTTGGTGCCCAAGGACCAATGTAGTTTTCTTTATTACCCATTGTTCTATGTGTTAATTTAAACCAAGCTCTAGCAAATGAGTCTTCAAAAAACTTTGGATCTTTGTAAAATCTTTCAGAGATTTTTCTATATTCAGAATCCATTGCCATAGCCATATCAGCATCAGTGAACATAATTCTTGCTTTCTTTGTAGGGTCACCTAAATCAACTGGTTTCTTTTCTTCCTCTAGATTTATAGGTTCCCATTGCCAAGCTCCTGCTGGGCTTTTTTTACTTTCCCATTCGTAGTTAAGCAACAGATCTAAATACTGGTGATCCCATTTATCTGGATTTGTTGTCCAAGCACCCTCAAGGCCTGACGTTATTTGATTTACGCCTGTACCACCATTTTTTTGTATCCAACCAAAACCTTGTTCGTGAATATCAGCTCCTGCTGGTTCTGGTCCTAAATTAGCAGGATCACCATTACCATGTGCTCTTCCTATTGAGTGCCCACCTACAGTTAACGCAGCAGTTTCTACATCGTTCATACCCATTCTACCAAAAGTTTCTCTAACATCCATAGCAGTTCTTAATGGATCTGGCTTTCCTTCAACTCCTTCTGGATTAACGTAAACTAATTGAAAGTGAGATGCTGCTAGTGGCGCTTCAAGAGAGGATCTATCCTGTGGATCTCCATATCTGTTTACAGCTAATGGAACTGTTTCTTTCCCCCAGTATACATCTTTTTCCGGTCCCCATATATCTTCTCTACCAAATGAAAAACCAAAAGTTTTAAAACCTGCTTTTTCATAAGCCATAGTTCCTGCTAACACCATTAAATCAGACCAACTTAACCTATTTCCATATTTTTTTTTAATTGGCCAAAGTAGACGTCTAGCTTT
>CESF01075058.1_pt1 | contig 16650 bp, 7 predicted proteins | sample 356331 | NCBI WGS metagenome assembly CESF01 (sample SAMEA2621779, study PRJEB7988) | marine metagenome | biome: marine biome (ENVO:00000447); feature: surface water layer (ENVO:00002042); material: "saline water (ENVO:00002010), including plankton (ENVO:xxxxxxxx)" | depth 5 m
TATGATACAGAATTTGATTCCAGAAATTTCCGAAAAAAAATTCTTTCATCTAATTTTTTAGAAAAAACAAATAAAAAAGATAAATCATCCTCACGCAAGGGCGCATTTCTGTATTGTTTTAAAGAATCTGATATGGAAAAATCTTTTAGTACTGTAAATGATTATAATATAAAGGATGTTTTCCAATTTTGACATCGATTTTAAATTTCGTCAATATTTTATCTTCATTTATCTACTGTCAGTTTGAAACCAAATATTAAGGTGTCCTAATTGTTATCATAAAATCTTAAGCTCATGGTTCACTTTCCAAAAACAGATTTACTATTTTAAAAAAACTTTAATTTAAAACGACCAGAAGCCTTTTTATTTTATATACGTATAAAGTACGTTTTAATATTTTTTTTAGTATATTTACATTATAAATGTTAATATTACATTTATAATTATTAAAAAAATTACTGTTTTTATTTTTAAAAACAGCAAACTAAAAAACAAATAATATCAAAACCAGAATTATGAAAAAAGAGTTTTTTAACAAACTTTTGTTCTTTATTGTTTTTATCATTGGAACAGGAATTTATGCACAAAATATAACAGGAGTCGTATTAGGTGAAGATGGAGCGCTTCCAGGGGCTACTATTCAAGTAAAGGGGACAAATCAGGGGGTAACATCTGATTTTGACGGAAATTTTTCTATTGAGGCAAATCAAAACGATACTTTAATCGTTTCGTTTATAGGCTATGCATCTCAAGAGGTTAATGTTAATGAACAAGACAACATAACTATCACCTTGTTGTCAGACAGCATACTAGATGAAGTAGTTATTATTGGATATGGAACCCAAAAGAAAGAAGAATTAACTAGTGCGATTACTAAAATTGATGCTGAGGACTTCAATGGTGGTAACATAAATGATCCACAACAATTGCTTCAGGGTAAAGTCGCAGGTCTAAATATAGCTCGTGTTGGAGGTGATCCAAACGAAGCATTCGATATTAGGCTTAGAGGTTTAAGTACTTTTGGAGCAAATGCGGAACCTCTAGTTATTATAGATGGTGTAATTGGAGGTACATTTGACTCTGTTGATCCATCTGATATAGAGTCTATTAATGTCCTTAAAGATGCTTCAGCAGCAGCAATTTATGGAACTAGAGGTAGTAGTGGTGTTATAATTGTCACAACAAAATCTGGTAAAGGAGTTGCGAAAGCAGGACTTGAGTATCGCACATATGTTTCTAGTGAGCAAATTTCAAATATCATTCCAATGGCTACCTACGAGCAGTTTTTAGCAAATGGAGGGCTTGATTTAGGATCTAATAATGACTGGGTAGATTTATCCTCACAAACTGCGATTAGTAATGTTCATAACTTATCCTTTACAGGGAGTAGTGGAAATGGTATGAATTATAGGGCTTCTATAAATTATAGAGATGTGGAAGGAGTAATTAATGATACAGGTTATGAACAGATTAATGCCCGAATTAGTGCAAGCCAAAGTCTTTTGAATGATAAATTGAGATTAAAGGCGAATGTAGCAGTTACTAGCCGTGACGCAAATTTAGGGTTTCCCGAAATTTTAAATTATGCTCAAATATACAATCCGACAGCTCCTATTTACAATCCTGATGGCACTTTTTTTCAAAACCAAGTAGAACGTAATTTTAACCCTGTAGCTATTGCTGAACAGTCTTATAAAGGTCTTCAAAGAAATACTTTCTTAAGTAATTTTAAAGCTGAACTTGATTTAACTTCAAATCTTACAGTAGCTGCAAATTTTTCAAAACAGTATAAAAGTTCTTTTCAAGGATTATATTTTGACAATGATGCCTTTTATAATGGATTAGGAAATAAAGGTGTTGCAGAAAGAAGTTACAATGACGAGAATTTCAGTCTTGCAGAAATAACTGCAACATACAAAGGGGAATTAAATGACTTAAATTATGAAGTTCTTGGAGGATATGCATACCAGCAGTTCACATACCAAGGTCAATATTCTAGAAATACTGATTTTATTACTAATTCTGTAACATACAATAATTTAGCCCTCGGATTAGGAATAAATAATAATCAGGCATTTATGAGCTCCTTTAAAGAAGAAGCCAAATTAGCTTCAGCATTCGCAAGATTAAACTTGAATTATCAAAATCTTGTATTTTTCTCAGCTAGTTACAGAAATGAGGAATCTTCAAGGTTTGGGGCTAACTTTAGATCAGGTGACTTTTGGGCTGCAAGTGCTGGTATTGACATAAATAAGATAGTAGATCTTAGTGGAGTAGATCAACTAAAACTAAGAGCAGGATATGGAAAAACAGGAAACGAACCTAATGAAAGATACGCATATATAGAAAAATTAGGAGCTGAAAATGCTCTTGGGTTTATCAACAGTGAATTTAGAACTGCTATAGGCCCCCTATCAAATCCCAATCCAGATTTAAAATGGGAGGAAAAAGGAGAATTAAATATTGGAATTGATTTCCTTATTTTAAATTCAAAATTATCAGGGACAGTAGATTATTTTAATAGGACAACTTCAGATTTGTTGAGATTAACTCCAGTGGCATCTCCTCCTAACATATATAACCAAACCTTGTTAAATTTAGGGGAGTTGGAAACAAATGGTTTTGAGGTTACATTAAACTACGCTGCTATTTCTAGCGAAAATTTTAGTTGGGACTTTGGGATTAATTTATCTAATTTTACTGTTAACCTAGTAAACATATCAGATCAAGACAATTTTGTTACATATAGTGGTAACCTTAATGCACCTGGTCTAAACTACACATATCCGATCGTTCTTGAAGAAGGTGCTATACTAGGAAATATTCGTGCTGGTCAATTTGCAGGCTATAATGCCGACGGGCGTACATTAATTATTAATCAGGAGACAGGAGAGCCAACTTTAGAAAGAAATTTAGACAGAGATGGTATTATTGTTGGTAATGGTCTTCCAGATTACACATTTGGTTTTAACAATACCTTTAAGCTTGATAATTTTGATTTAAATATTCTTTTAAGAGGTGTCACAGGTCATTCTTTAGTTAATATTCCAAGAGCTTATTGGGAGCACCCTGCAATATCAGGACGTCAAAACTTCGTTTATACACAATATTTTAATGCTGATGATGCGGAGCAAGATGCTTACCATTCTAATATGGTGGAAAAAGCTGATTTTTTAAGATTAGACAATGCTTCTCTTGGCTACAATTTTAACCTTCCTGAAAATAGTATGATCAGTAACTTAAGATTGTATATTGCAGGTAATAATATTTTTACAATAACTAATTATACTGGCTCTGACCCAGAAGTTAGATATAAAGACGTAAGATATACAGGAGATCAGAATCCTGACATATTAACTCCAGGAATCGATAGAAGAGCTACTTATTTCCCAACAAGAACATACACTGTTGGACTTAATGTCAATTTTTAACAACATTTATATAACTTTAAGATAACTATAATAAAAATGAAAATGATGAAGATGAAAATGATAAATTATAAAATAAAAACGAAAATGAGAGAATTTAAAAAATTAAAAAAACTACTATTAGGAGTCACCGTTGTCTCTTTAGTTTGCATTAGTATATCATGTGATGTTGAACCTGAAATTTATTCAGAGGTTCTACCTGATGAGTTTTTTCAAACACCAGAACAATTGTCCTCTGCGACAGCAGTGGCTTATATACCATTAGGAAGGCATTGGGAACTTACTCAAAATAGTTCTGAGCTTCTTTCAGATGTTGCAACAGTTGCAGTGAGATCAAATAATGGTTGGGATGATGGTGGTGTTTGGCCCAGATTAATGTCACACGATTTTACACCAGACCTGGCCTTTGTTGGAGACGCATGGTATTGGTATAATCAAGGTGTTTCAACTAGTAATCGTTTAATTGAGGTTGTATCAAATGCCGCTGGTCCAGATTCGCCAGGGGTTGCCGAATTACGAGCATTAAGAGCATTTTATTTTTATAATATATTGTCAATTTATGGAAATATACCTATCGAGTCCCGTTTTGCTGATGCAGATCCAACTCCTTCACAAGTGTCACCTCAAGAAGCATTTAATTTTCTTGAAAAGGAATTGTTGGAATCTGTAGATAAATTATCTGAAAGTAAGGGACCTGATACGTATGGGAAGGTTAATAAATGGGTTGGATATACAATCTTGACTGATTTATATTTAAATTCCGAGAGAATTACAGGAGTACCAAAGTGGCAAGAGGCTGCGAATGCTGCAAACGTGGTAATCAATAACGGCGGCTATTCGTTGACATCAGGATACTTTGCAAACTTCCGTGAAAGAAATGAAAGCTCGACAGAGAATATTTTTATAATTCCCTTTGAAAGAAATATTTTTAATGGTTTTGTTGTAAGAATGCAAGCATTGCATCAATCTGCTACAGGAACCTTTGATCTGACTTCAGCACCATGGGGTGGTTATGCTTTTCAAACAGAATTTTATGAATCATTTGAAGATAACGATAATAGAAAAGGAATGTTCATAGTTGGTCAACAATATACTTCAAAAGCTGGCCCTAATTGGTCAGACACTGCTGGGTTCAATTATGCCAATCCTTCAGATGAATATATTCTTTCAAATTGTATTGAGGATTTTGATAATTATGGAGGATTTCAAGATCAGCTCGTTGGTGGGTGTGATATTTTTATAACTCCTGATTACAAAGAAATTGATGGTAGATATCCATATAGACATGGACCTAGATATGGAAAATATGAATTGAGAACAGGTGAGGATATTGATATCAGTAACGATTTTCCAATTTACAGACTTGCTGGTGTTTTATTGGCTAGGGCTGAAGCCTTATGGAGACTAGATAATAGTAATGCTGAATCACTTGTTTTGGTAAATCAGATTAGAGCTAGGGCAGGATTAGATGCTTTAAGTAGTTTATCTGAAGATGATTTATACCATGAGATTAAAAAAGAATTAGCACTTGAAGGTTTTTCAAGACCAATAACAATTAGATTTGGTCATTGGGAGGATGATTGGTTTTTAAAAGGGAAAGGAAGCCAAAAGGGACAACCCTCTATAAACAAAAATGAAACATTTAGAAGGTTTCACCCAATCCCATTATTTGCTATGCAAGCTAATCCTAATTTGGTACAGAATCCAGGATATTAATATTTTAAGGATATTATCAATGTACTCTCAGTTTTTTAAATATTGTTAGTTTAAGTTTTGAGTAGAAAAGGTTTTCCTAATAACATTTTTGTTATTAGGAAATCTTTTTTTTCAGAGCTTTATTTTGTTAGCCATAGTTATTAAATTTAATATCTATGGGAATAAATCTTAAGTCTTAATGTTACACTTATTAAAAGTCAACCATTTATTTTGTGTTCAATTATTAATTTTATTTAGTCTTTTTTCTTGTAGTTTAAGAAAAAATGATATCAATAATTCTATTTTTAGACTTATTGATCCAAAGTCCCACGGTATTGATTATGTTAATAGACTTTCATACACTGAAGAGTTTAATACTTATACTTTTAGAAGTTTTTACAATGGAGCAGGAGTTGGATTAGCTGATTTCAACAATGATGGTAATTTAGATGTTTTTTTTTCTGGAAACCAAACAGACAATGCGTTTTATCTCGGGGACGGAAATTTTAATTTTAAAGATGTTTCTGAGGTTTCAGGAATAACTAGTCCTAATTCTTGGAGCACAGGAGTAAGTGTTTTAGATATTAATAAAGACGGCCTATTAGATATTTACGTATGTAAAAGTGGTAATCCAAATGATATTAATAGACGAAATGAGCTTTTTATCAACATTGGCATAGATGATAATGGTATTCCTAGATTTATCGAACAAGCAGATAAATATGGAATTGATATACTTGGGTATTCTATCCATGCACAATTTTTTGACTATGATTTAGATGGAGATCTAGACATGTATCTTTCTAATAATTCAATCAAACCTTCAGAAAATATTATGGATGTAAAAAAAGGATTAAGAGAGGATAAGGACGATGAAGGAGGTGATTTATTGTATCGAAATGATAATGGCTTTTTCATTGATGTAACAGAAAAATCAGGAATTTATACAAGTTCAATTGGGTTTGGTCTGGGCGTTTCTATCTCTGATATAAATCAAGATGGTTGGCCAGATATTTATGTAGCAAATGATTTTTTTGAGAAGGACTATTTGTATTTAAATAATAAAGATGGAACATTTGATGAATCAAGTGAAGATTTTTTTGGAGAGCTAAGTTTAGGATCAATGGGTGTAGATATTGTTGATATGAATCACGATGGATACCCCGAAATTTTTGTGACCGAAATGCTTCCTAGGATTGAAGCAAGATTAAAGACTAAATCAGCTTTTGATGATTGGGATAAATATATTTTAAAGGAGAAAAACGGTTATCACAGACAGTTCCCAAGAAATATGTTTCAATTAAATAATTCTTTAGGGCCAAATGGTAAAGTTTCATTTAGTGATATTTCAAGGTTTTCTGATGTAAGTGCTACTGATTGGAGTTGGGGAGTTCAGATGGTAGATTTTGATTTAGATGGTAAAAATGAAATTTTTGTGACTAATGGGATTGCTAAAGACCTTTTAGATCAAGACTATATAGACTTTTATAATGACCCTTCATCAGTTAGACAAATATTTCGAAATAAAGGTGAAGTTATAAAAGAACTAATTGACAATATCCCATCACAACCAATAGCAAATCATATGTTTTCACAAACAAGTTATTTGAAATACAAAGATATTTCTAAAGAATGGGGTATGGATCAATTAGGTTTTTCTAATGGCGCTTCCTATGGTGATATTGATAATGATGGAGATCTTGATTTGATTGTTAATAACATAAATAGTGAACCCTTTATTTATAGAAATGATACTAATTTAATTCAACAAAAAAATAATTATTTATCTATTGAAGCTATTAATAAATATGGAACATCTGCAATAGGGTCAAAAATAATTCTCCAAGTTGGAGATAAAAAATATTTTAAAGAGCTATTTGTAATGAGAGGATCAATGTCATTTGTAGATTCAAGAGTAAATTTTGGATTAGGAAAAGAGTTTATTATCGATACTTTGACAATTATTTGGCCTGATAAAAAAAGAACAATAAAAACAAATATAAAAGCCAATCAATTTTTATCCTTTTCACAGGAAGATGGTATTTTATCTAAAAGAAACAATTTTAAGGAAAAGCCAAAACAAATTTTTAAAGATGTCACTAGTGAAGTAAAATTAAATTATAAACACAATGAGAATAATTTTGTTGACTTTGATAGGGAACGTCTTTTATATCACATGAAATCAAATGAAGGCCCTAAGATAGCTGTAGCAGATGTTAACGGTGACGGTATGGAAGACTTTTATATTGGTGGAGCTAAAAATAGTCCAGGAAGCTTATTTATTCAAAATAAAATCGGATTTTACTTGTCAGATAATAATGTATTCATTGATGATAAAGCATCTGAAGACACAGGTGTTCTTTTTTTTGATGCCGATATGGATAATGATATGGATCTAGTTGTTTGTAGTGGAGGGATGGCTTTTTCTAAAAATTCATTTGCACTTTTCGATCGCTTGTATTTAAATGATGGAAATGGAAGATTTACAAAATCTAATCAACTTTTACCTAATAATATCCCTACATGTACTTCTACAGTGGTTAATTTAGATTATGATAATGATGGAGACCAAGATCTTTTTTTTGGAGGTAGAATGGTGATATCCGAATATGGTATTCCTGCTTCTAGTTCAATTTTAGAAAATAAAGGAGATGGAATATTCGAAGATGTAACTGATAAAATTGCCCCTGAATTAAAAAAACTAGGAATGGTGACAGATGCTATAAATTTGGATTATGACCTTGATGGTGACCAAGATTTGGTTATTGTAGGAGAATGGATGCCTATTACCTTGTTTTCTTACGACAAAGGTAAATTTCACAACGTCACTTCTAGTTTGGGTATAAAAGATTCTAATGGCTTTTGGAATACTATTGAAAAAGCTGACTTAAATGGAGATGGTTTTGAGGACTTATTAGTGGGAAATTTAGGCGAGAATTCATTTTTTAAAGCATCAAATAATAAACCTCTGGAAATGTTTATAAATGATTTTGATAATAATGGGAAGGTTGAACAGATTATATCTGTCTACAATGGTAAAAAGGCCTTTCCGGTTTCACAAAAAAAGGAAATTACTTCCCAGTTACCCTTCTTGCTTAAAAAATATTTAAAACATAAGGATTATAAACAGCAAACAGTAACAGACATTTTTGGAAATGAAGAATTGAAAGATGCAATTGTTTTAAATATCACAAATTGTTCTTCTTCAATTTTATGGAATAATCAAAGCGGTAAATTTACCCCAGAAAAATTATCCGATGAAGCTCAGTTTTCTCCAGTTTATGCATCTCTTTTAAATGATTTCAATGATGATAAAAAAATTGATATCATAATTGGTGGTAATCAATTTAGGGCAAAACCTCAGACAGGTATTTATGCAGGAAGCTTTGGAACGGTATATGAAAACCATGATAATAAAGGGTTTAAGGCTTTGAAATCTAAAGAATCAGGAATTTTTTTTAAAGGAGAAACAAGAGATATTAAAGAAATTGAAGTAGGAAATAAAAAACATATTTTGGTTTCAACTAATAATGGAATATTAAAACTTTATAGTGTAAATAATGAAGATTAGGTACTTAAATTTTTTGATATTAATTGTTATATCTGTCGGAGTTTTGAATCTATATTCATGTGAGTCTATTATTAACAAGAAAATAAACGATAATTTCTTAAAAGAGGAATTATGTAAAACTAAAAGATATGATAGTATTATTTACGGGGTAAAACTTGGCATGACTTATGATGATTTTTATTACTATATGTGGAAAGAGAATATTGATGGAATATTTTTTCCTTCAAGAGGAGGATCAATGGTTAAAACAAATTTAAATGAAGGGTTTAAATATCCAGTACAATTTGAATTTTTTCCCAACAATATTGAGGGAAAGTTTATACCGATTAAAGAATATAAAGCATTTGTTAGTTATCAAACCTATTCAATGTACAATAAAGAGATGTCCCTAGATAATTTGTTGGATCAAACATTAAATTATTTTGAAGAGGGATACAAGGGGAACAAGTTTTTTAAAATTCCAAATAATGAGGATATTTTCGTTAAATATAATTACATCAAAATTGATTGTAATAGAAAGATTTCAATAGTGCCATCCTCAGCCTTGAATCAATTGAATATTTTTTTCGAAGACTTAAAACCAACAGAAAAAAAAGATGACTAATAAAAAGAGTTTGATTATATCTGATTTTATTTTTTTTAAAAGTTTTTAATCATATGATGAATTAGTTTATAAAGAAATGAATATATGATAGTTAATAAAAGTATTTATTTTTTCTATTTAATGCTGTTAATTCTATTAGTTTCTTGCGAAAGAACTAGTGAAAATGGTAAAGTAATTTTTGAATTATTAAGTGTTGAAAAAACAAGAATTGATTTTGAAAATACACTTAAATATTCAGACGAATTTAATATTTATAAATACAGAAATTTTTACAATGGTGGTGGTGTAGGCCTTGGGGATGTAAATAATGACGGATTACTAGATATTTATTTTACTGCTAATCAATTGCCCAACAGACTTTATATTAACAAAGGAAATTTTGTATTTGAGGATGTAACAAAAATAGCTAAAATTGGAGGGAATAGAGCTTGGTCAACCGGGGTTTCTATGGTAGATATTAATTCTGACGGTTGGCTGGATATATATGTCTGTAATTCTGGAGACATAAAAGGGGATAATAAACAAAATGAATTTTTTATAAATAATGGCGATGGAACATTTTCTGAAAAAGCAGAAGAGATGGGTCTAGCAGATACTGGTTTTTCTACCCACGCAAGTTTTTTTGACTATGATAAAGATGGGGACTTAGATTTGTATTTACTAAATAATTCTTATACAGCCATTGGCAGTTTTAACCTTCGAAATAATAAACGAGAAATTAGGGATAAAAAAGGAGGTGACAAACTATTTCGAAATGATGGTGGTAAATTTATTGATGTTAGTGATCAAGCAGGAATCTATGGTAGTGAAATAGGTTTTGGACTTGGAGTCTCAGTCGCAGATATTAATAAGGATGGTTGGCTTGACCTTTATGTAAGCAACGATTTTTTTGAGAGGGACTATATATATATGAATAATAGAGATGGGACTTTTTCAGAAGAATTGGAAAATCAAATGCGATCTATTAGCGTTGCATCAATGGGATCCGATATAGCTGATTTAACAGGAGACGGCTACCCAGAAATTTTTGTTACTGAAATGCTTCCAAGGGATGATGATAGATACAAAACAACAATGACTTTTGAAAATTGGGATAAATATCAATATAACTTGAAAAATGGATATTACCATCAATTTACAAGAAATATGCTTCATAAAAATAATGGGATTTCTTTCGGAAATAAATTAACATTTAGTGAAGTAGGTCGATTAGCTGGTATTGAGGCTACAGACTGGAGCTGGAGTGCTCTTATAACGGATTTCGATAATGACGGCCACAAAGACTTATATGTTGCAAATGGTTTGGCTCAAGACATTCTTGATCAAGATTATCTGAATTTTATTGCTGATGAAGAAATTACAAAAATGATTGTGACCAAAAATGGTGTTGATTATAAAAAACTCATCGATATAATCCCTGTAAGAAGAATATCAAATTACGTCTACGCGGGAGATTCAAATCTTGGGTTTAAAGATGTAACTGACATTTGGGGTATGGATACCCCTAGTCATTCAAATGGTGCTGCCTATGGAGATTTGGATAATGATGGAGATTTAGATTTAATCGTCAATAATGTCAATATGCCTCCATTCATATATAAAAATAAATCCAGAGAATTAACAAAGGAAAATAACTTTATAAAAGTTAAGTTAAAAGGAGAAAAGATGAATTTGAATGCTATAGGGGCTAAGGTAACTATTAGATCAAATAAACAAATCTTTTATTTGGAACAGTCTCCCAATAGAGGCTTCCAATCCTCTGTTGATAACATAATGCATTTTGGTTTGGGACAAATATCCAATATTGATTCTTTAATTGTTGATTGGTATTATGGGAAAAGAACTGTTTTGACAGATATTTCTGTTAATAAGACATTAGTTATAAATGAAACTGAAGCAGAAAAACTTGATGCTAAAAAACAAATAAAAAATCAGAAACCATCAATTTTTAAAAATATATCAGAATTAATTAATATTGATTATAAGCATGTTGAAAACACCTATGTAGATTTTGACAGAGACCGCTTATTGTATCATATGAAATCAACTGAGGGCCCTAAAATAGCACTTGGAGATGTTGATAATGATGGAAATATTGATTTTTATATAGGAGGCGCTAAGGGTAATTCAGGAAAACTTTTTATACATGTGAGTCAAAATAAATTTAAGGTTTCAAACCAAGATATTTTCGAAAAGGACAGGGAAAGTGAAGATACACAAGTTGTTTTCTTTGATGCTGATAATGATAGTGATTTAGATTTGTATGTTTCGAGCGGTGGTAATGAGTTTTCTGAAAATTCATACGCACTGATCGATAGACTTTATATAAATGATGGTTATGGGGGGTTTTCAAGGTCATCACAACTGCTTCCAACTGAAAAACCAGAAAGCACATCAGTTGTTATACCTAACGATTTTGATAAAGATGGAGATTTAGACTTATTTGTAGGAATTAGATTAAAACCAGGACTCATAGGAGTTCCACAAAATGGATATATTCTTGAAAATAATGGTAAGGGAGTGTTTAAAAACATAACATTAAAAGTAGCACCAGAAATGATTGGTCTTGGAATGATAACTGATGCTGAATGGGTTGATTTTGATAATGATAATGACTCTGATCTCCTTGTAGTAGGGGAATGGATGGGGATAAAGATTTTTGAGAATAATGACTCATCTTTTATTGAAATTTCGAAAAGTGTTGGATTTGAAAATACTTCAGGTTGGTGGAACCAAATTATTTCTTCAGATATAGACAAAGATGGAGACATTGATTTGATTGTTGGTAACCATGGACTAAATTCACGATTCAAGGCTAGTGTTGAAGAACCAATTTCATGCTATGTGAACGATTTTGATAATAATGGGACTGCTGAACAGATCATTAGTAATTTCAATCAGGGCAAATCATATCCCTTGGTATTACGTCATGATTTGATTAAGCAACTTCCACATCTCAAAAAAAAATACTTAAACTATGCTCAATATAAAGGACAAGCCATTAAAGATATTTTTACAGAGGAAGAGCTTGTTGGTTCAATAGTTCACAAGGTTAATATGCTTGAAAGTGTAATACTCCTAAATAAAGGTGATGGATCTTTTAATATTCAACCACTACCTAAAGAATCACAATTTGCTCCTATATATGCAATCACTGCATCTGACTTTGATAAAGATGGGAATATAGATTTAATTTTAGGAGGTAATTTATACAATGTAAAACCCGAGGTTGGAAGATATGATGCTAGTTATGGTCACTTTTTAAAAGGTTTGGGTAATGGAAATTTTGTTATTACTAAAATGAACGAAAGTGGATTAATCCTAGATGGTGAAATTAGAGATTTTAAGTTTTTAAACTATGGTGATAATGATCTACTAATGATTGCAAGGAATAATTCAACTATGGAATTTTATGAATATTAATTTTATAATATAATTAATGAGGATATTAAGAAAAAATTTTAAAATAGCCATGTATATAGTTTTGACTTGTACACTTTTTAATTCATGCGATTTTGATTTAAAATTTAAGAGCAATAAAAATCATCTATACAAGCTTAAATCCCCTAAGGAAACCAATATAAATTTTTCGAATAAAATTTTAGAAACAGAGGAATTTAGTGTACTTGGATATAATAATATGTATATGGGGGGGGGAGTTTCAATTGGCGATATTAACAATGACGAACTTCCAGATATTTTTTTAACTGCTAATCAAGAACCTAATAGACTTTTTTTAAATAAAGGAAATTTTCAATTTGAGGATATTACAGAATCATCAGGAATAGCAGGTAACATTGGTATTAAAAGTTGGTCTACTGGGTCATCTATGGTTGATATTAACCATGATGGATTTTTGGATATATATGTGTGTATGATTCATGGACATAAGGGACTTGAAGGAACAAATAAGTTATACATAAATCAAGGAGATAATACATTTATAGAAAGTGCATCCAAATTTGGTTTGGATATTAAAACATATGCTCATCAAGCGGCTTTCTTTGATTATGATATTGATGGAGACTTAGATATGTTTCTTCTTAATCAAGCAATGCATACTCCAAATGCTTATCGTCCAGGAGAGATTCGTAAAAAAAGGGATAAAATGTCAGGAGACTTATTATTTAAAAATGAAGATGGAAAATTTATAGATTTTAGTGAAGAGGCTGGAATTTATGGAGGAGCTAATGGATATGGTTTAGGCTTGAATATATCTGATTTTAACAATGACGGTTATCCAGATATTTATGTTTCTAATGATTTTCATGAGAATGATTACCTGTATTATAACAATCAAAATGGAGGGTTTAAAGAAGATATAGTTGGATCTATGGGGCATACCTCTACTTTTTCAATGGGGAATGATGTTGCCGATATCAATAATGATGGTTGGATGGATGTTATAACACTTGATATGAGACCTCATAAAGAAGAAGTATTGAAAACCATGCTTAGTATTGAAGATTATGACATATACAACTTCAAAATAAAACATTCTTACCATTTTCAATACGCTAGGAATATGTTGCAATTAAATAAAGGAGTTTTATTCAATAACAACTCTGTCAAATTCAGTGAAATTGGAGAATTTAGTGGTGTTGCCGCAACTGATTGGAGCTGGGGAGCTCTATTTGCTGATTATGATTTAGATGGGAAAAAAGATCTTATTGTCACTAATGGAATTCCTCATAGGCCTAATGATTTAGACTATATTAATTATGTATACGACGAGCAAGAAAAAAGAAAAGAATTAAGCTATTTGGAAAGAATTGAGACAATCCCCAAAGGAGAGGTTCCAAATGTTGCATACAGAAATAATGGAGTAAAGTTTGAGGATGTATCTAAAGAATGGGGTCTAGATTTAAAAGGCAGTTCAAACGGAATAGCATATGGAGATTTTGATAATGATGGAGATTTAGACTTAGTAATAAATAATCTTAACGCTCCAGTCTCATTATATGAGAATATGCTGGATCATAACAAAAAAAACTATTTCAAAGTAAAATTTAATGGCAGTCCAAAAAATACAGCAGGAATTGGAAATAGAGTTAAAATAAAAACTAAGAATGGCAGACAAGTTCAAGAGTTATTTCCTACAAGGGGATGGATTTCTTCTGTTGAACCCAATTTAATTTTTGGTATAGATAGTTTGGATATAATTGATGAAGTTAAGGTGCTTTGGTATGACGGGAATGAGCAAACTTTAACTAATATATCAGCTAATAAAACTCTCACTTTCAATTATAAAGATTCAAAACCTTTAAACTCTCGAAATGTTGATAATGTAAAAAGAGGAAAAATTTTCAAAAGGATTGATAATTCTAGTGGTATATCATTTGAACATAGAGAAAATAATTATGTTGATTTTGAATATGAAAAACTAATGCCAAGGATGATTTCAAGTGAAGGTCCAAAAATAGCAGTTGGTGATGTTAATGGAGATGGTCTAGATGATTTTTTTGTTGGTGGTGCGAAAGATCAAAGTGGTGAGTTATTTATTCAAAAGAAAAATCGAAATACAATATTTGAAAAAAAATACGTCAAGGATTTTTATAATGACAGAGCTTCAGAAGATACTGGAGTAGTTTTTTTGGATGTTGATAAAGATAACGATATAGACCTATACGTAGTAAGTGGTGGAGGAGAACCCTTTATGGATTTGACAATGAACGACAGGCTCTATTTAAATGATGGTAATGGGAATTTTAAAAAATCAAATTCGCATCCACAACTTGGATTTAATGGATCTTGCGCAGTTGTAGGGGATTATAATTCTGACGGTAATCAAGATGTCTTTATCGGCGCAAGATCTATACCCGGTTCATATGGTAAACATTATAGGAGTAGGTTGTTATTGGGTGACGGAAATGGAGCACTTTTTGACTTCACTGATTATACTTTTGGAAACAATGTTAATTTGGGTATGGTTACAGATGCTGTATGGCTTGAAGATTCCAAAGAACTTGTTGTTGTTGGAGAATGGATGCCTATCACTATAATTGATTTTAACGTTGTACCTCTTAATGAGAGAAAAATAGAAAATACCTCAGGATGGTGGAACACAATTGAAAAAGCTGATGTTGATGGTGATGGAGATGAAGATCTTTTAGTTGGAAATCTTGGTTTAAATACCAATATAAAAGCTTCTGTCAATTTTCCAGTAAGCCTTTATATCAAGGATTTTGATAATAACTCACAAATAGATCCAATTATGAGTTATTATAAAGATGGAAATGAATATCCATACTTTAGTTTAGACGAAATGGGTGGGCAGTTAGTAAAACTAAAAAAACAGTACCGAACCTATGAGAGCTATGCTAATAGTAAATTTGAAGATGTTTTCTCCAAAGAGGCTTTAAAGGGAGCAGAAAGGTTGCAGTCAGTCACTTTTGAATCAATTTTTCTAGAGAATAAAAAACCTGGCAAATTTGAAATTGAAAAGCTTCCTTTAGATTTACAAATGTCTCCAATTTATAGTTTTGCAATTGATGATTTTAACCATGATGGCACTAGTGATTTATTAGCTGGGGGAAATTTTTATGGAAACCAAATTAATATTGGTAAATGCGATGCTTCGTACGGTCATTTATTGACACTAAGTAATGATAGAGATAAAGTAGAATGGGAAGTTTTACCATTATTAGAATCTGGATTTGCAATCGATGGAGAGGTAAGGGACATAAAGATTTTAAACGGTTTTGAAAGTCAAAAATGGATTTTAGTATCTAAGAACAATGATAAAATCCAATTATTTTCTTTCTAATGGTTATAAGCCTTAAATGTTTTATTCCACTCTGTAAACTTTTCTATAAATATGAGTTTTATTATCAAAAGTCCATATTTTTTTTCCTATTTCTGAATCCCACATATTATCCCATAAATCATCATATTTTTCACTCACATTATGTGTCATTTCGTAATGCTTATCACTTGTGTAAGAACTAATCTGAAAATATCTTAATGTTTTTTCTTTATCATCTTTTTTCACTTTGTATAACTTGTAAAAGTTTTTACCGTAACCAGAATTTTCTAGGATATTATTTACATTAGAATTGAATTCTAAAAATTCTGATTCTAAATTTTCTGGAACATCAAAAAAGTGAACGCTTAATCTTTCTTGATTTTGAGCAGTTAATTGTGTTGTTATGAATATAGCAGATAGAAAAAATACTAGATTTTTCATTATAATTGATTTTAATTAATAAAAAGCAATATACAAAGAAGACCTAAAATTTATGAAGAAGACATGCTGTTTTAAGCATTTATTTTATGTCTATAATTTCATCTGATCCGAAAAGTTGCCCAATAAATTTTGAGAAAATTGGCTTACCTGATGTTTTAAATCCGTT
>CESF01045978.1_pt1 | contig 16539 bp, 13 predicted proteins | sample 356331 | NCBI WGS metagenome assembly CESF01 (sample SAMEA2621779, study PRJEB7988) | marine metagenome | biome: marine biome (ENVO:00000447); feature: surface water layer (ENVO:00002042); material: "saline water (ENVO:00002010), including plankton (ENVO:xxxxxxxx)" | depth 5 m
ACACTCGTCTGAATCGAGTCTAATTATTCAGTTGTCCTAGTGACACAGAAACTTTCTGTTTAAGCTAATGCCATTCGCCTCGCAGGCTCGGTCTCATCTTACACAGAAATAGCAAATCGGTGATTTGCAAACCAATTTCTGCGTCCCCATCGTCTAGAGGCCTAGGACACCGCCCTTTCACGGCGGTAACAGGGGTTCGAATCCCCTTGGGGACGCCACTTACTTAAGTAGGTTATGTGTAGCGGTTCGCTGAACTCCGAACAATCTATGCAAGACGTTATCAAGAGTACTAATCTCTTAGCGCGATGCCACATATTGACATAATCTTATGTTAAGTAGGAATAATCACCTTGTAATCTAACTTCAAATGGTTAGATAAACATATCTAGAATTTTATCGCTTTAACTCTCCAACATATCTCTGCGATATTATTTTTTTAATTTCTAAAAAATCAATTTTTACAGAACACTTTTACTGAACATTTTATTACTTTATAGTATTTAGCAACTCATCAGCTAACCGTAAGGAAATTAAAATGTTAGCTAAACGTGTTGTACTCATATTTATTTCTTTAGTTATTTCAGCTTGTTCAGACTCTAATGAGGGAGTAGCGCTAGGGACTCTTGAGCGTGAACGTGTGATCCATCCTGCAACGACTAACGAAGTACTGATTGATTTACCCGTCTCAGCAGGTCAGTTAGTTGAAAAAGGGCAGGTAATTGCACAGTTCGATGCTGAGCTTCAACAAGCCATTGTAGCCAAAGCTCAAGCGCAACTAGCTCAAGCAACAGCATTTCTTGATAAAACTTTAAATGGTGCTCGCCCAGAAGAGGTTGCTGCGACATCAGCCAAAGTAGCAGCGGCAAATGCTGCATACACACAAAGCGAAGCTAATTTTCGCCGAGCAAAAACGTTAGTTAAAGATAAGCTCGCAAGCCAAGAAACCTTAGACAGCGCAACAGCCGCACGGGATGAAACTTTTGCAAATTTAGAATCAGCAAAGCAGAACCTAAAAGAACTAACAAATGGCTCTCGTGTCGAAGATATTAATAGTGCAAAGGCGCAAGTTCAAGCCGCAGAAGCTGAGCTAAAAGTACAACAAAAATATCTTTCAGATCTGACAATTAAAGCGATGCGTTCCGGCAGAGTCGATAATTTGCCTTGGCATGTAGGTGAGCGAGTTACTAAAGGAAGCCCTGTGGTTATTATTCAAGCGAACAGCGCACCATACGCACGCGTATATATCCCAGAACCATATCGCGCCAAGCTCAAACAGGGCATGAGGCTCATGGTTCGCGTAGACGGCATAGATCAAGAGATTGAAGGCGAACTTACTTGGATCGCCACAGAGCCTGCTTTCACTCCTTTTTATGCCCTTAATCAGGAAGAGCGCGCGCGTTTAATGTATCTTGCTGAGGTAACACTACCTGCAACTGAGAATAACTTACCAACAGGCGTACCTGCCCAAGTGGTTATGCCATGACTGAGTCGGTGATCCATGCCAAAGGCTTGATAAAACAATTTGGCGATTTAACAGCGATTGATAACCTTGATCTAGACGTTCAGCAAGGCCAAATTTATGGCTTTTTAGGCCCCAATGGTTGTGGTAAAACGACTGCAATACGTATGCTTACGGGTTTATTGAAGCCAACCGCCGGTGATATCAATGTGCTTGGCTTGAGCCTGCCAAAAGATGCAGAAAAGCTGAGAACACAACTTGGTTATATGACTCAAAAGTTTTCACTTTATAGCGACTTAACTGTACTTGAAAACCTCCAGTTCATGGCTGCGCTTTACCCTTTAAAAAAGCGGCAAAAACAACAAAGAATTGATGAATTGCTCCATACCTACGGTCTTGATCAAAGAGCGGAACAAATGGCCGGAAGTATGAGTGGGGGCCAAAGGCAGCGCTTGGCATTGGCTGCTGCAGTGATCAATAAACCGAAAATTTTATTTCTTGATGAGCCAACATCAGCAGTCGATCCACAAAATCGCCGTGACTTTTGGGAAACACTTTTTGATTTAAGTAATGCCGGTACCACAATATTAGTCACTACTCACTACATGGATGAAGCGGAGCGCTGTCATCGTTTAGCAATTTTAGAATCCGGTATTAAACGCGCCGATGGCTCACCAAAACAATTAATGACAGACATGCATGCCTATGTTGTAGAAATAGCTGGGGCGCAAACTAGAGAATTAAAAAAACAGCTCGCAACAATCGATCAAGTTATCTCGGCGACTCAGTTAGGCGCACAATTGCGAGTATTAGTGAAAAAAGATGTTCAAGATCCCGTTGAGTTTATAAAACAGCAATCATTTTGTAAGGATACGTGGCAAGTAAATATTGTTCGCCCAAGCCTTGAGGACGTGTTTGTAACTTGTACAGGGCAGGGCAGACAATGAATATTGTTACCTCTTTAAGCCGTATAAAAGCTATTGTAAGCAAAGAGTTATTACAATTACGCCGTGATAGAATGACATTTGCTATGGTGGTAATGATCCCCCTTATCCAGCTGATTCTATTTGGGTATGCTATTAACACTAATGTTAAGGATATCCCTGTTGCAGTAGTCGATCATAGTCACACTGCTCTCAGCCGCATTTTAGTACAAACAGTATCAGCCACAAATGTGGTCAAAGTGACAGATTACTATAACAGTATAGAGCAAGCACAAACAGCAATAGCCAGTGCTAAAGTGCGCGCCGTGCTTTTTATACCCCACGATGTAGCAAACCGGCTTGCTCAACACCCAACAGTCGGTTTTGGTTTACCAGATGGTAGTAATGAGTCGTTAGTCAGGCCAATTGCGCATTGGTTAGTTGATGGCTCAGATACAATGGTAGCGTCGAGCATTAAATCGCTTCGCAACATGCCGCTTGCTGAGCTGCTCGATAAGCCCGCGAATAGAACTTATCCTACCTTTGAAACAACCTTATTTTATAACCCTGAGCAGCGCTCTGCGGTTAATATTGTGCCAGGTTTAGCAGCTGTCATTTTGACCATGACTATGATTATGTTTACCTCTGCTGCAATTGTTAAAGAGCAAGAGCGAGGCAATATGGAGCTCTTAATAACCTTACCTTTAAGCTCACTTGAGTTGATGATAGGTAAAGTGGTGCCTTATATCTTCATTGGTTTTATTCAGCTATTTATTATATTAGGAATGGGCAAGATATTATTTCATATTCCTTTTGGCGGTGGTTTAATGGCACTGGTTGTCGCAACATTTGCCTTTATATGCGCCAGTTTAGTGCTAGGTTTAGTGCTCTCGACCATCGCTAAAAACCAGCTTCAAGCAATGCAAATGACTATTTTTATTCTGTTACCTTCCATTTTATTGTCTGGTTTTGTATTTCCCTATGAAGGAATGCCTATGGCGGCGCAGTGGCTTGCTGAATGCTTACCAGCAACGCACTATTTAAGGCTAATAAGAGGAATAGTACTAAAAGATGTCAATCTAATGAGTATGAGCAGTGACTTAATTTGGCTTTTGATCTTTACTATTTTAGGCTTGGCTATGGCTGCACTTAGGTTCAAGAAAACCCTTGATTAAGCTAGGCAATGTACGGCATATGTGCTTAACTAAAATATAATTTTCATTATTTATGAGCAAACCTTAGCGTGTGGCAAGTATTTTGGGTAGTGATGCTAATAGTTACATTTGATAGCTATGCGGCAAAGATAAACCTAGCCCATACCATGAAACATGAGCATTTTGATCAACTGTTAAGCACACTCGCTGAGCAAAGTGGTTTGACGGTTAATTCTGTGTCGGTTGATCAAAAAGCTCTAAAAGTAAGACTGGTACAAAACACCAGTACCAGCACCTCAACAGACGTTATTATTGTGCCTGCAGATCATTTAGGTCTTGATAAATATGCCAACTACAGTGTTATTCCAAGCTCACTCATTGCTGACACTACAGATAAGCGAACCTTAGACACTGCTAAGCTAAACAATCAGCTCTTGGGTATTCCCATTATTCAAGGTAATCACCTGCTACTTTTTTATAATAAGCAGTACGTTAAAGAGCCAATAGAAAATTGGCAGGATATATATAGCTTTAAATCATCCTTGCCTGAAGAGGTTAAACTAGTTACATGGAGTTTTATGGAGATGTACTGGTTTATTCCGTTTTTATCGGCTTTTAATGGTGATCTAATTGTAGATAATAAAGCTCAGCTAAACACGCCTGCAATGCAATCTGCTCTCAAATTTGTTTGGGATTTAAGTAAACAAAGCCTCGTTGACAGACAGTGCGATTACACTTGTTCAAATAACGCATTTAAAGCGCAGCAAGCCGCATTTACTATTGATGGTGCATGGGCATTAAAAACGTATGATCAGGCGCTTGGTGATAATTTAGGGATGCAACAGTTACCGAAACTCAATGGTGAGTATATGCAGCCTTATTACTCTACTTTTGTACTGGCGTTTCCAAATGATGGCCTAAATGGTGCAAATAAAGAAAACTTATTCAAATTTGCTAAATTGGTTCAATCAGAAAAGTTCCAAACAATGATTTGGCAACAGCTCCAAGATATTCCTATCAATACAGAGGTTTTAAATAAGCTAAAAGCACAACAAGGTTCATGGTTATCAACCTTAGTTGATGCTATGCAATTCACAAAACCTATGCTATCAACGCCATCTATGATCATTGTATGGGAAGTATTAAATAAAGGTTTTATTCGCTATGGGAGTGGAGCCTTAACTGCTGAGCAAGCGGGGTTATTTATGCAAGGGTTGGCAGAGCGTTCGATTGCCAATGAAGGGGATGAATGAGCAGTCCACGCTTTAGTCGCGCCTTGTTTATCAGTGTTTTACTTCTGGTAATTATACCTTTATTGATACTTGCAGGTTTGATGACAGGGCGTTTCTATTTAAGCTCGATTGATCAGGCAAACACTAGTTTACAGTGGCAAGCCAGAAATAATGCGGCTAGTCTTGAGCAACTATTATTTAAGCTTGAGAAAAACAGCCAATTACTTAGTAGTATCAAGGCGATTACTGAATTGCCTAATAAAGTTGTATACTCACAGTTCGCGCTAGTACAGCTACAGGAGTTTGTCGCCCAAAACCCGCAAATCAAAGCTGCAATTGTTATTGATAACCAAGGGTTTATAGTTGAGGGTTATCCTATTACCTCTTTAAATTTGAACTATAAGCTCACAAAAAGCATTCTCGATAGCGCCCAAACATCGACACAACAGAACACAATTCAAATTATTGATAACCCCCAAGTGAGTGAGTTGTTTGTTCCTGCACAAGCAAAACAAAATGCCTTGTTGGCTATTACATCAACACTGCTCCATGAGCAAGATTCACTGAGCGAGCCAATTATCAAAACGGGCGTATTAGTGTCTTTTGTCCCCTTATCCGAAGCGTTAAAGTGGCTTGCAATACATAATGAGCAGCCAGTTTATCAAGAAGGCAAGCAAGTACAAATCACAGCAGAAAAAAATATTTTGTTTAGTTTGGGTGATGCGGGCGAAAATGGGAAACTAATGGGGCAAGCAACGATTAATAATGTTTACTTCGAAGGCAAACCAACGAACTTACAGTTTCAAATTAACGAAACCAAAACAAGTTACACCAGCGCCGTTAAACAAACAGCCGTATTAGCAGGACTACTAATTTTTGGACTCTCTGTTATTTCATTTATTCTCGTCCGTTGGCTGACTGCGCGACTTCATAACCCGCTGAATCGTATAACTGCCCTTAGCCGCGAGTATGCGTTAGGGAATTACAAACAAAATACTGACGACTTTCACTACCAAGAGTTTAAAGATATTGCTGAGTCGCTAAATAGCATGGCTGAAACCATTGATATTCAAATTACTTCTTTGCAGCTAGAAAAACATCGGGCTGAGCGTTCTGAGCAAGTTAAAAGCCAATTCTTAGCGAATATGAGCCATGAAATACGCACTCCAATGAATGGTATCGTGGGCTTTTTACAGTTACTAAATAAAAGCGAATTAACGCAAGAGCAAGCAGAGTTCGTTAGGCAAATTAATAACTGCAGCGATGTTTTATTGACCGTTATTAATGACATTCTTGATTTTTCAAAAATAGAGGCAAAAAAAATAGAGCTAGAGTCGCGTGAATGTGATTTAGTCGCGCTTTGTCGTGACCTTATTTTATTATTCAAGCCTAGTTGTGATAACAAAGGGATTCGCTGCAATCTAGATGTCCCCTCAATACAATCTTTGCTCGTTGAGTGTGATGAAATACGTGTTAAACAAGTGCTTATTAATTTGCTTTCGAATGCAGTTAAGTTCACTAACCAAGGGGAAATTGTACTCTCACTTACTTTGCTAAATAGAGACGAACGCGTCACAGACGTTGAGTTTTCTGTAAAAGATTCAGGAATTGGTATCGCAGAAGATAAAATTAAAGCACTGTTTAATCCATTTGTTCAGGCGCAAAGTAATATCACCCGTGAATATGGCGGTACAGGCCTTGGGCTTGCAATTAGTAAAGGGATGATTGATTTAATGGCAGGGAATATAGCGATAATTAGTGAGCTTGGCAAAGGAACCGAGTTTACGGTTAATGTCAGTTTTAAAACGCTATATCCAGAAGGTGTAAGCGCTAAAGTGGATCAGTTAGATAAAGACTCTCAATTTGATTTTAACTCAGTCGATAAGCCTATATTAATTGCCGAAGATAACCCAATTAACCAAATTGTTATCACTAAGTATTTAACTCAATTAGGTCTAAGTTATGAATTGGCCGAAAATGGACAAATTGCGTGTGAGAAAACCCTAATAAAAGACTACGCACTGATTTTAATGGATATCCAAATGCCGGTGATGGATGGTTTAACTGCCAGTGAAAATTTATTAGCAAGGTCAGGTTTTAATACACCAATTATTGCAGTCAGTGCCAATGCAATGAAAGACGACATCGAAAGAAGTTCAAAAATTGGTATCAGCGACCATATCGCAAAGCCAATTAATTTTACTGAACTGGAAAAAGTACTCGCAAAGTGGCTATCTCAGCAATTGCTGAAATAGCCACTATCAATCAAAAAGTGTTGTTATCTTTTTTCTGAATTAACTCAATCGCATAACCATCTGGGTCTTTAACAAACGCGATTTCAGTTGTGCCGCCTTTAACAGGACCCGGCTCACGACTCACATTACCGCCAGCAGCTTTAATGTCTTCGCAAGCTTTATAAATATCATCAAACTCAATAGCAATATGACCGTATGCATTACCTAAATCATAGCTGTCTGTATCCCAGTTATAAGTAAGCTCAAGCACTGTCGAATCTTTTTCATCACCATAACCGACAAAAGCAAGGGTGTAGCGGTACTCTTCGTTGTCTGCACGACGCAGCTCTTTCATACCTAATACCTGCGTATAAAATTCAATTGATTTATCTAAATCAGCAACGCGAAGCATTGTGTGTAATAAGCGCATTTAAGCATCCTCTTTTTTTGTCTTTAAATTCGCACAATTCTAATAGCGCAGGAAGGCTGCGCATTAAAATTATTAAACATGGATTATAAGTTATTTCGACTGCTTGCACAGTAGCATTGAGACAAAGTGTATAGTCTATGCTGTTAACGCTTTTGATATCAAAAGAGTGAGGTTATGCAGCAATGAATAGGGATTGCTGCATAACAATGAGGTATTTCAGGTTTATACGTACGTTTAGCTTTTCACTTTACCTTTAAGTACATAAATTTCGCCATCAAAGCTCCCTTGAATTGTCAGACCTTGTCCCGCCAACTTTTGAAGATATTCGATATGCTCATTAGTGATATGTTGCCCCGGGACTAACAGTGGGATACCAGGAGGGTAAGGCGTCACTAATCCGGCACAGATTCGGTTGTTACTTTTACTAATCGGCACAGATTCACGTTCACCATAGAACGCATCACTTGGGATACAAGCCAAGTCTATAGCAGGTAGATTCTCAGGCAGGCGTGTGCGCCTCATTGTGGTGGCTAGCTTCACTTTACCACTGTCGAGTTTTTTCAGTGCATTGTAAAGACGAATGATCTTTGAGCGTGTACCGCCAAGAGTTAGTAAAACTAAGATAGTACTGTGAGTATACTTTTCAATTTCAAGGCCAATTTCATCTAATAGGAATTTATGAATATCCTTTAATGAATAAGGTAGCTCACTAATATCTATAAGAATTTTTAGTGGGTCGTGGCCCATGTTATCGCCACGAAAATGTGGGAATATATCCATGAAATCTTGCTTATCGAGCACTTTTATATGTTTTAGGGAAGCCATTTGTTGCTTAAATTCTGCAACGTGATTCAGTAGGGCATTCAGTAATTTATAACCTTCCATTTCTAATTGTTTTTGGCATACATCTAGCGAAGCAATGAGCTGATATTTTGGCGAGGTACTGGCGTAAATACTGTAGATCTCACGAAAGAAATCGGCATCAAAATCAGGATCGTTAACATGAATATAAGATGCTTGAGAGAACGCTGAAACCACTTTATGTGCCGAATGGGTAACATAGTCCGCGCCAGCATTAATCGCCGAGTAGTGGCGTAAACTCGGGTGAAAAAGTGAATAAGCAAACCAGGCTTCGTCGATAAACACTTTAATACCGTGCTGATGCGCAAATTCAACCACTTGCTTTAAATCGCTAAGCAGGCCATCGTAAGTACAGCCTGTTAAAACCAATAATTTAGCATCGGTATTTTGTTCAATTGCTTGCTTAATGTCAGCCAGTGACGGTGGTGCGAAGATACCATATTTAGGATTCAAAATACTCGACAAGTAGATAGGTAAACTAGCCGATTGCAAAATGCCATAATGCACTGACTTATGGCAGTTTCGGTCTATTATCACCTTATCGCCTTTACGTAGCAAAGTTTGCAAAATAATTTTATTTGAAGTAGAGGAGCCGTTGGTAACAAAGTAGGTATGTTTTACTTCAAATGTCGCCGCTGCTGATTCTTGAGAGCGGCCTATAGTGTTGGTACTGTCTGACAATGAGCCAAGCGAATCGACAGAAACAGACAAGTCGCCAACAAACACATTACGGCCATAAAACTGATAAAAGTCTTTAATATAGGGAGAGTTTCTAAAGCTAGCACCGCCACTGTGCCCAGGTGTGTGCCATGAATCGTTCGATTCACTTACATAACGACGGTAAGCGGTCCAAAATGGGGTTTCTGATCTGTCATCAAAGTCATTGATCATATAGCCCAAGATTGCTTCAGGGTCTGAAATGACCTCGTCTTTAAAAAAGAAAGATTCAATTTCTTCAGACTCGTTGACTATTTCCAAGCCTTTCGTATCGTCACCGATAACATAGACTGGCAGTTCAAGACGGATGCCTTTTAATTGCTCGATAAAGCGACTATAGGTGCGTTCGCCATTATTTAATACATCCCAACTAAGCACTACAGCTTGAATATCACCATCTTCCTCTACATAATTCAACGCCTGCTTGAGCTCAATGCACTCAACAATCTCGATATCAACATCAGTACGTTCAAAGTTAGGGATTGTTCTTGCTAGGTTCGTTGAAAGCTCTTTTAAGGTGGCAGGATCTTGCTCAATTAATAAGATACGAAGTAAAGGTAACATAGCAACTCTCATAAAAAATTCACATTACTCAACAGCATAACGAAAGGATGGAAGCTTGTGAAATTAATACATTGATATTTTTGTTTCGATACAGGGTATGCTTTTTTGCGTGTTAATCGCAGATAGTTGAAATTACATGTTCTTACTGTAAAAGTAATCGCTAAAGTAAAAGGTTAATTGAGCACTGAGTGATAAAACCACTCAAGCCAGATACAGCTAAAAATAAAGGCAAGCTTCCAAGGGAGAATAAAACATGGCGTATGTTGCCAATTTCAAAACCGTAGTCATCTCGACATTGTTTGCGTTTTGTACAAACGCGGTCAATGCAGATGAAATTTCAGATTCAAACAACAGTAAAAAGTCGATACCCGAAGCCACAAAATTTGTTACGCAGCATAAAGGCACTTTCAATGGCAAAAAGCTGAAATACAAAGCTGTAGCAGGTGAAACTTATTTATTAAACAAAAACGAACAGCCAACAGCTGCTATTTTTTCGTTTGATTACATAGCCTCAGACGGCAACAAAAATAGACCTGTTACATTTATCTGGAATGGTGGCCCTGGCTCATCGTCTAATTGGTTACACATGGGGGCTTATGGCCCCAAACGAGTTGTTGTACCAAGCGATGCAACATCTCCTGGAATGGCTCCTTACGAATTAAAAGAAGCGCCTGAGACGATTCTAGATGTGACTGATATGGTGTTTGTGGACCCTGTTGGTACAGGTTACTCACGTGCATTAGGTGACACTGAAAGCAAAGCCTTTTGGGGCTTGAATGAAGATGCATCTTCTATCGCTGATTTTATTGCCCAGTGGCTGACGAAAGAAAATCGCTGGAATGCACCAATATTTTTATTGGGAGAGAGTTATGGTACAACTCGAGCAGCAGCGGTTTCTAAAGTGCTTATGGATAAACACCTGATTAATGTAAATGGCATTATTTTTGTTTCGCAAGCTTTAGACTATCAAGGTTCAAGCCCTTATGTAGATGACAATATCATTTCTTACGTCACTTACATACCCACACTTGCTGCAACCGCTTGGTATCATAAAAAAGTAGACACATCAGGAAATTTTGAAGCATTCATTGATGCTAGCCGAAAATTTGCTGTAGATGAATTACTGCCTGCACTATTTAAGGGTAATGCGCTCAGTAAAGCTGACAGAGCGCTAATTGTTGATGGACTTCACCGTTATACAGGGCTAAGTAAACAATATATTGAACAGGCTGATTTACGCATTAACGCCTTTAGATTTGCAAAAGAATTATTGCGTGATGAGGGCGTTGCCGTTGGCTTTCTTGATGGACGTTATAAGCTTGATGAAAGAGATGATCTAACAGCAGCTCCTAAGCAAGACGCTTCGAAAGTTATAGAGCCGGCATATAAAGCGGCACTGATGAAATACATGCACACAGACTTAAACGTGCAGTGGAAAAGAAAATACTTAAATCCTGGCGACCCTGAGTTATCTGATAATTGGCGCTGGCGAACTGCTCCTGACGGACAAGGTTGGGAGCCAAAATACGTCAACACAGCACCGGATCTATCTTATGTTCTTCGTAGTAACCCACAGATGAAAGTGATGGTTGCCTCTGGATATTACGATATTGTTACCCCATTTTTTGATGCTGAATACACTTTAAATAGACACGGTATATACGCTGATAAAATTGACTATCACTATTATCACGGCGGTCACATGATGTATGTTCACGAACCAGCAAGAGTGTCGCTTTTAAGAGATACGCGAGAATTTATTAAAAAGCAGGTGAGCCAAAATCCTCGATAATAGCCTAGTACATTGTGTCAAACCCTGTGTTTGGCACAATGTGCAAAATGAGCTTGCATGGGGATAGAAAAAGAAGAAGTGGGGAACATCACCTTTAGATTATTTGCTTTCGAGTAGACTTCAACTACTCAGTCTTTTCTTTAAACTCACACAAATCTTCAATATTACAACTGCCGCATTTAGGCTTACGAGCAGTACATACATAGCGGCCATGCAGGATTAACAAGTTTAGGTACCACTTCTTCTAGTTTTTGTTCTACAGCAAGCACATCTTTACCCATGGCAAACTTAGTGCGGTTAGAAACGCGGAAAAAATGCGTATCAACAGCAATTGTCGGCCAGCCGAAGTATACTGAAAGTAGATTTAGATGATTGCGCTAAAATAGGCTGCTTTGAGAGGCCAATGGCCGTTGTTAACGATTAAGTTGTCTAGTCTATTTGTTTGATAATCTTAGATACTTCAGTGTTTGGTTGATTAAAAATCGATTCTTTCGATTCCTGTATAGAAAGTAATGTGATCAATTTGTTAATTATTTAGTAACCTATCGCTGTTTTATCGTTATAATGATAGTGACTTAATAGGTGAGTGAATGTGAGCATCATTTTTATAATTTTAGTTTTGACACTGTTGTTTACCTTTATAAAAATTAGACAGTATCAAATAGAAGTGCGTGCTGCTAGGTTCGATAAACAGCGTGCTGACATCGTTAATAAAATAGCAAAATGTATCAGCTCTGAATTAGCGCCGAATCAAATAATAACCATTGCGCTAAAGGATATAGCCCAATATTTCCCTATGTATCGTGTATCCTATTCTACTATTTCACCTCAAGGGATTTTATCCGTACATAGCTGTATACCCACTGAAAACTCACCCTCTATCGAAGGCATAGAAGCTGATTTAACTATTGCTCCGCAATACCTCGCAGCGCTAAAAAAACAAAAAATATTGGCGATTGATGATGTCGAAACCAACTCACTTATAGCGCCATTAAAAGACGCTATGATAGAAGGAAAGACCAGAGCTGTACTGGATGCTCCTATCAATGTAAAAAATAATGTCGTCGGTTTATTTTGCTTGGACAGTGCATCAACTCAACACTGGTCGGCCAGTGAAATTGAAATAATAAAAGAAGTTACTTCTTACATTGAAATTGCAATTCGCCAAGCGAACTATGTGATTGATATTGAGCAAATGGCAGCCAAATTAAAAAAATATAATCATAGTCTTGAAGAGCAGGTTAAAGCCCGTACGGCAGAGATCGAAATAGCCAAGAAAAAAGCTGAAACACTTGCCTTAACGGACGAATTAACACAGCTTCCTAATCGCAGAGCTTTTTATCAAATGGCTGAATGTCAGCATTCACAAGCTGTACGTTATTGTCATTCGTATTGTGTAATGATGTTTGATATCGATAACTTTAAGTCTATTAACGATACCTTCGGTCACGCTGCTGGTGACAAGGTGCTCTGTTCACTTGCAGATTTAGTGCGAAAAATTATAAGAAAGTCCGATGTCATCGGGAGAATAGGCGGCGAAGAGTTTGCGATGATGCTACCTGAAACTGAAATAGAAGAGGCAAAAGACATGGCTGAACGTCTGAGAGCACATGTAGAACAATGCCAAGTAAAATTTGAGCAACAAACTATTCGTTTTACCTTATCAATAGGTGTCGCCCAGCAGCCAGATTATAAACAAAGTTTTGACTCTATTTTAGCTCAAGCAGATACTGTGCTTTACCAAGCTAAAGCCTCAGGTCGAAATAAGGTAAACTGTACTGCCTGAAGAAATATTGTGGCTGCGTTTTTCGAATAACCGAGAGTGAGCTGCATCTACTTTTTATGAAGAGAAGCTTTCATTTAGAAGTACTGTGCTTATTGAGGGGTGTTATCACGTCAGGGGTGATTGTATGCCCATCACTTACTTACCGAAGCCGCCCCTTAATGGGTGGTCTAAAGGTGCTGACTGAGTTTGAGTAATACAACAATGAAGTCTTTGATTACTCAGTTTTATCCTTAAACTCACACAAGTCTTCAATAATACAACTGCCGCATTTGGGTTTACGTGCAGTACATACATAACGACCATGTAAAATGAGCCAGTGGTGCACATCGACTTTAAATTCTTTAGGTACTACTTTTTCTAATTTTTGTTCTACAGCAACTACATCTTTACCCATGGCAAACTTAGTGCGGTTAGAAACGCGGAAAATATGCGTGTCTACAGCAATGGTCGGCCAGCCAAAGGCACAGTTTAAAACAACATTCGCGGTCTTTCTGCCAACACCCGGTAATGCTTCGAGTGCTTCACGATTCTCTGGTACTTCTGAGTTATGTTTATTGACCAGAATCTCACACATTTTATAGACATTATTAGCTTTAGAATTAAACAAACCAATGGTCTTAATGTAATCACGAAGGCCTTCAAGGCCCAAATCAAGAATCGCTTGAGGCGTGTTAGCAACAGGGAAAAGCTTACGTGTGGCTTTATTAACCCCCACATCTGTAGCTTGTGCAGATAAGGTAACAGCAACTAATAATTCAAACGGGCTTGAATATTCAAGCTCTGTTTCTGGGTGCGGATTTTGTTCACGAAGACGAGATAAGATCTCGTAGCGTTTTTCTTTATTCATGGTGGCGTAAAGCACGCAGTGACGGTGCGCGCTCTCCTTTAAGTTAAACTCGTTACTCGGGCTCTTGGGCCTTTTTCTACTTCTGGAGTAACAACTTGCTTAGATTTTATTTGTGTATCAATGACATTTTTTGCAGCAATCAATAAACCAAGTCCCAAAAAGGCACCCGGAGGTAAGATAGCTAATAAAAATTGGTTATCAAAACTGAATACTTCAATACGAAGTGAAGCAGCCCACGGCCCTAATAGTAAATCGGCGCCATCAAATAGCGTACCTTGGCCAATAAGCTCTCGCATCGCCCCTAATACCACTAAAACTAGCATAAAACCAAGACCCATCATCAGTCCGTCAAAGGCTGAAAGTGGCACGGTATTTTTAGAGGCGAATGCTTCTGCGCGACCGATAATGGCACAGTTAGTAACAATAAGCGGAATAAAAATCCCCAGTGATTGGTAAAGCCCAAATGTATAGGCATTCATCATCAGCTGCACAATGGTTACAAAGCCTGCGATGATCATCACAAAAACAGGGATACGAATATCTTTAGGCACCCAGTTACGTACTATCGATACGGTTACGTTAGAGCCAACCAGTACCAATAAAGTCGCTAATCCAAGGCCTAACGCATTGGTAATCGTTGATGTAACGGCAAGTAGCGGGCACAAGCCTAATAACTGAACAAGGGCAGGGTTATTGGCCCACATACCATCTTTAAACAAGGTTCTAACTTGGCTCATTACTTGGCTCCTTGACAGATGTTTGGTGCAGCAAACAGATTATCAAATTCAGCTTGGGCAAAAAGTACCGCTTGTTTAACTGAGCCGACAACAGCACGGGGTGTGATCGTAGCACCGGTGAATTGATCAAACTGGCCGCCATCTTTTTTAACCGCCCAGCGGTTGTCATCTTCACCCAGTACATTTTGGCCTTTGAAAAGGGTGATCCAGTCAGACTTCTTGATCTCGACTTTATCGCCAAGACCCGGCGTTTCTTCGTGTTTAGTGACACGGACACCGGCTATTTCGCCATTGGCAAAAACTGCTGTTAATAAGTTGATATCGCCGCTATAACCACTTGGTGTTACATGGCGCATCACTAAAGCATAAGGCTTATTGTCTTTGTAGGCGCGGTAAATAACTTGCTCTGGGCGTGGACCTAAGCGCTCATCGGTGATCACAACACAATCTTTATAGAGCTGATTGTCGTAATGATGAGCATCAAGTACTTGTTGCAGTTGTTCTGCAAGTTGTTGCTTTTCTTGCTCTTCAATACGCTCAGCAGTCAAGTTATGAGTAAGGGCTACAGTGCCTGTGGTAATGAGCGCAAACGCAGTAAGAATAGCACCATTTTTAGTCATTGAGGAAAGGATCATTATTTCACCCCATGGCCGTAAGTTCGTGGTTGCGTGTAGTAATCAATTAAAGGCACCGCCATATTTAACAGCAATACACTAAATGCCACTGCATCAGGGTAACCACCAAAAGTACGAATTAAGTAAACAAGCAAACCAATTAACGCGCCGTAGATTAAACGCCCTTTATTAGTTGTTGATGCAGAAACAGGATCCGTGGCAATGAAAAATGCCCCTAACATAGTCGCACCACTGAATAAGTGAAATACCACACCTGGTTCTGTGCCAGGGGCGGCGATATAACCTATACCACTGCACACGGCTATCGAGGCTAAAAAGCTAACAGGGATATGCCAATTAATGATTTTAGCTTTTAATAAATAAAGACCACCGATTAAAAAGCCGAGGTTAACCCAGCCCCAGCCAAGACCAAACCAGTCGTTAAAAATTGGTTTACTCATGCTTTCAGCCACCGTTAGGTGATGGGCGACATCTGTTTTAACGGTATCAAGCGGTGTTGCCATAGTTGTGCCATCAATTGCTACACGTAATTGATCGACACTAAACCCAGCGCTGGTAAAGCCATTGAAAATAACAGACAGCTGTTGTGAGAAGCTAATCGGAGATGCAAGTAAATCACTCACAGGTAACCAACTAGTCATTTGCACCGGAAACGATACAAGTAGTAATACATAAGCCGCCATAGCAGGGTTAAATAAATTAAAGCCAAGGCCGCCATAAAGCTGTTTTACAATAACAATTGCAAACATACAGCCAATTACGATAATCCACCAAGGCGCTAAAGGTGGAATACTCAACGCCAGTAATACGCCCGTTAACCAAGCACTGCCATCACTGAGTGTTGGCCAAACTTTGCGCTTACGAAGCAGCAATACAGCGGCTTCACAGGCGCTTACTGTTATAAGTGCGAGAATAAGCTGAATTAAAACGGCTGTGCCAAAAAAGTACACTTGGGCAATTAAGCCAGGAATACACGCAGCAATCACCGTCATCATTAATCGACTTAATGATTTATGGCTATGATTATGCGGCGAACTCGCCATGGTTAGTTTCATGACTTATCGTTTCCTTCTTGTTGTAACTTTTTAGCTTTAGCTTTTGCAATTGCACGGGCGACTGCTGCTTTTTTCTTATCTTCGCTAGACTCAGGTTCATCAGATTGCGGTTT
>CESF01134105.1_pt1 | contig 16535 bp, 15 predicted proteins | sample 356331 | NCBI WGS metagenome assembly CESF01 (sample SAMEA2621779, study PRJEB7988) | marine metagenome | biome: marine biome (ENVO:00000447); feature: surface water layer (ENVO:00002042); material: "saline water (ENVO:00002010), including plankton (ENVO:xxxxxxxx)" | depth 5 m
ATGATACAAATGATAATGATAAAAATGATAATGATACAAATGATAATATTATAAATATAGATTCAAGTAAGGTTAATGTATCTATTAATGTATATAGTAAAAATCCATATATTAGTCATTATAGTAATGCTCTAACAAAGAATGAATGTTTACATATTAAATCAAAATGTGTTAACGGTAATTCACAAAATCGTGGTCGTGTTAGTTATTGGGTTAATTTAAAAGATAATGATATGTTAGGAATACGTGATAAATTAAGTGATATAATGGGGTTATCAGATGGAGAATATTTTGAAAATATGAATATTATTAATTATCCCAAAGATTGTGATCATGGTTATCATTATGATGCTTTTGATCTGAATAGTGAAAGAGGAAAAGAATTTTCACGAGTTCGTGGGCAACGTTTATATACAATAATTGGTTTATTGGATGAAAATTTGAATGTATCGAGTGGAAGTGTAAAATTCCGTAATATGAAAAAAAGTATAAATATGTCACAAGGTGATTTATGTGTATATAAAAATTATCTTAATAATTCAGCTGTAAAATATCAAAGAGATACAAGTTTGGAATATATGTTATCATCAGTTAAAGATATTCCAAAATATTATTTTTATTTATATGTCCGTGAGAAGACACGTGATTGTAATACAATACCTTTAAGTGTTATAATGAAAATAGAAACAAAAATAGAAGAAATAAAAGAAAATAATATAATATTATCACAAGTTGATAAAGTTAGTGATGATAAATTAAAAGAGCAATTAAATAGAAAAGTTCAATTAACAGAAACTGAGCAATCAAATCAACAAACGAATGTCAAAGAAAAAAAAGATGAAGGACCAAATACAGAAAATTATTATACTACATTACAAAATTTTTACGATGAATATAGTAAAAATAATAGATTGATTCCTCATCGTAAACTAGGATTTAGACGTGTAAATTCACCAAAAGATGAAGAAACAATTAATGGATTAATTAAAATACGGAATAATTTTATGATAAATGATGTAAATTCATTAATAAATCCGGATGTATTAAAAGTTGATTATAAACAGGATGAATATACACCAGTTGTTGTGAATAATGTATTTTCAGAAGAAGCAGGTAAAATAATTTCAGAATACTATCATAATACGATAGATAATGAAAAGTTTCAATTTGGTGATAGACAAGCACAACGATGGAAAGCATATGATGACTTTATGTCAAGGGTTATACAATTTGAAACATTACCTTTAATAGAACATATCGCAAAAAAGAGATTAAAACCAACATATACATATTTATCTTGTTATGCTAAGGGTGCTGATCTTCCAGCACATACAGATAGACCTGAATGTGAATTTACTGTATCATTTTTGATTGATAAACCAAGTGGAACAAATTGGCCAATATATGTAGATAAAGAAAAACAACCAATCAAATTTAAGGGTAGATATAGAAATTATGTAAATTCAGAACATATAGATAATTGTGTTCCTGTTGATTGTGAACCAAATGGTTTAATGATGTTTTGTGGAACAGACCATATACATTTCCGAGAAAAATTAGAGCATGATTATTATTATATAACATTACTCCATTATATGACATATTAAATATTAACTCAACTCATTTATAGACTTCTTCTTTTAATTCTTCTTTTAATTCTTCTTTTAATTCTTCATTAATATTATCAAAATTAATATCAACAGTATCTAAATTATTTTGTTGTTGAAACTGTGGTATAATAGTTCTCGTATTATTTATTGAAGATTGAACACGTTCTATTATTGAACTTCGTGGTGTTTCACGTGTTTCTTGTATTTCCTGTGATGGTGATATAGCATTTATTTTATACATACAACAACACATACAAGGACATTTAATTATATATTCAATAATAAATGTTAAATATAAACAAGGAAAACAACTATATATACAACATTCACAATCTGAAGAACTTCTGTTATTTGGTCTCATAATTATATAATCAATATTTTTATAACTATCAAAAAATATTGATAAAAAATCAATTTTATTTTACTAATTATATTACAATTATATTACATTATTTTTTATAGTTCATAAATAACATCATTAATGGATTTTTTGCTGAGCTTACGTTACCAGATACAATATTGTTTTCACCTTTATAATAAGCATTAAATATTTTATTAATAGAACCAAAATAACTTGTAATATATATTAAGAATATTCCAAATACAATTAATGATGTATATATGTGTTTTTTTTGTATTTTTTCATTGCGTAAAACATAGAGAGGAATTATTTTTAATATTACAATTGTCATAAAAAATGAAAATAAATAATAATAATCCATATCATTAATATACATTTTCCATAATAAATAAAAATTATACAATATTCCTAAACTAATTACAAGTTTGGGACTATTTATTGGTAATTTAAATAATTTATATAAAATAAACCACGCAAAAATCCAATATGAGAAAATAAGGTCAGGTCGTGGTATCATATATTTTAATTATATAAAATATGTTTATAATTATCGATTATAGAAAAAAAAGATTAATTATATAATTTAATTTTTTAAATAATAAATTTTTATTCTGTAGCATTAATTTGTATTTTCTTCTATTCTTTGTATTCTTTTTGACCTTCTTAATTTAGGGTTTTTATTATTTTCAATATTAGTATTTTCAATATTAGTATTTTCAATATTAGTATTTTCATAGATGATATAATCATTGTCCAATTCAATAGTTGATTTTCTTGTTTTTTTTAAATTATAATTTTTTAACATACATAATCCTTCAGCAGCATCAATAATTTTTTGATTATTATGTTTATTTTTCAAATATTTTTTTTTTAAATCATTAATTTTTTTTGTAGTTTGTCTTGTTAACATTTTATGTGTATTAGTTGTTTTTAAGTTTGTCATTATTATTAGGTTTAATTGGTTAATAACATATACTTGAAAATCAATTTTAAAAATATAATTTTTTATAATTTTTAATAATTTTAAAATTGATTGATTACTCATAATAAACTAGCAGCCACTGAAGTGTACTTTGGTCATTAGTATTCAAATATGAAGGATAAAGTCTGTAATTACTCTTATTGAGTCCATGACGTTTCTCCACCATTATCTCGTCATAAGAACGTACCTTCTTAACACCACGAATTATAGATTCATACCACCCATCAATATTAGCTTTTCTCTTATTTGGACCTCTACCTCTTGTCGATTTGAGGTGCTTGTTATAAAATTCTTTTACTAAATCTTGTGAAGAAAACTGGATCACAACCGGCTCTACTATGTCTTTAATAATTTGTTCGTTATATTGCGAAAAACCATAATACTTGGGGTTATTAAACGTATTATTCTTCACTAAAAGGGTACCATTTAAAAATTTTGTTGTTTTTGAATTCCAATTAACGGACTTATCTTCAAAAGCGCTGTTCCAAAGTTGTTCATATTTAATAATAGAGTTTATATTAGTATAGCAAATCGAAATCCCATTATCATCATACCCTGTCAGTCTACCAATTAAACCCTGAATGATAACAGCATCATCAGGACATTTGGTATGTCTGTCATATAAAATACCAATATGAGATTTATGTAACGTTTTTGCACACCGGCACATCTCTTTTATAAAAACGAAAGTGTGTACTCTAGGCCTATTTATAAGTATTTTATTAATATCATCATATTCACTTTCTCGATCATAGTTAATAAAATCATAGCTGTCGTTAAATACCTGTTTAAAATTTTGAACTGTTATATCTTGATTCAAACCATTAGGAGTTCTTATAATATGATATAACGGATTATTTCTAAAGCTTTCAATATCTCGTTTGATTTCTTGAATATTTTCAATTACTTTCTTATCAACTTCTTTAGTGTTCTTATCATACCCACATAAATCTCTAGATTGCTTTATGCGACCTTGTTGTAATAAATCATATGAGCTTATATACCCATCGCCAGGCTCAGCTAATATTTTACTTGATGCGTTACCCCATTCCATTAAATCATATATTGTACCGTCTGGTGTTGCGGTAAACTCGCAAATTTTTATATCTCGTTGATATAAGTTAGATTTATTCAGTAAACCGGCATTGTTGAATGTCTTATAGATTGTTTGACCTTTTTGGGCGGCGACCTGTATTTCATCCATAATAATACACACGTTATTCTTGTTCGCGATCTCACCAACGAAAGTCATAGGTAATTCAGACCGGTGATATACCTTTATGAAACAAGGCATCCTCTCTTTCGTCTGATTTATCCACTCTTTACTACTTAACGCGGTTATTATATATATATTTTCAATAGGAATAGGGTTATTAGTATCTTCAAGTAAATTCCTTATTAAAGCTAACATAATGCCAGTTTTACCCTGTTGCGTCCTCCCTATACATAGAATATTCAACTTTTTCCTATTTTTAAAACTTGAAATTACTTGTGAAGCCACTAATTCTTGGTTATCAAAGATCACAGACTTCTTAGTTAAATCTAATATCTTCACGTGATTAATTACAATCGAATTTTTGAGATCCATAAGTACTCTTTCTTCAATATTATATTCAACCCTTTTTCTTTTTTCTTGATTATTCATTTGATTCGTTTGATTATTCATTTTATTCAATATGTTCAATATGTTTTATTCTAGTTAGAGTGTTTAATACATTCAATATAATTTCAATTTTATATATTTAATATAAATAATAATTATATTAAATATAAAATTGGATAAATACATTATGAGTGAATTTGTCTATTCTAATGAATTATTGGTTGTGTATACAAATAAAAATTCCTCAATATTTTATAAGGCTTCTAATATGGTTCTTGATACATATGATTTACAAGGTAATGTTATTGGTATATTATATGATGATTTTGATATAGATACAACAATACGAGATAGATGGGTTAGAAAATACAATAATATACAAATTATGACAGTAGCACCTCGAAAAAAGACGGTAAAAATGGATGATAAAATAAATTTTAGTAAGATAATGGCTGATTCATTATATGTTCCAAAGTGGTATATATCACCAAACGATATAGAACCAGATACACCTGAAAATCAATTATTTTTTGTAAAAGAACGCGGTTCAACCTCAGCACGTGGTGTATATATTTATAGTTATAAAGATATACGTGATAAGAAAGTAACTGTTACATCATCATCAATAATACATAAAAATATGATAAGTCCAAAATTGTTGGATGGTAAACGTTATAAGGTTCGTGTATATGTATTGATATCGCATGGTAATATATATGTTTGTCGTAATGCTTGGGGTAGTTCGAGTGATATTAATTATATTGAATATGATGGAACAGCAAGTCAAAAAACATTAAATGATATGCATATAATTTATATGCGTCCTGGTCGTAAATTTTTTTCATTTAAAGATATCGAAGATAGTGAAAAAATATTTGATAGTATGTGTAAATCAGTAAGAGATTTTGGTATTCGTTTTAAAGATGATATTTCAAAGTTTGATAAAAATGAATATAGTATATTAGGATTTGATTATGTAGTAGATTCTAATAATAATGCTTATATAATTGAGATTAATCATCGTTCAAATTATCATCATACAGTGGAAATAAATGAAACAGTTGATATTCCAGCAATAAGTGATACAATGAAAGTAATGGTTGATGGTTTAATAAATCTTAATAAAGAAGATATTTGTTTGAATCATAATTGTCATGATGAGTTTGTATTTAACGATACAGATTATGTGAAAGTGTATTCATTATTTGATGAATAATATAATAGATAAAAAACAAAAATAATTAATATATTTTAGTTTAAATATTAAAAATAAATTAATTTGTTTAAATAAGGTTTATGCGTATACCATCTTATTTAAATGTATTAAAACGTGTTCCGTCGCCAGATGAAAAAAATCCTCCAATTTTTAATGAAGGAGGTAGATTAATAGTTGTTCTTGTAGAATATCGTATAATGGATGAAATAGAGTATGTAGTAAATGCGTTAATGAGAGTATATAATAAACCAAAAGAAATAGGATTTGCTATAGTTCACGGGACAAAGAATGCTGAATATATAGAAAAATTATATAGTAATTGGGAGAATATAAAATTAATAAATACTGGACATGATAATTTAAATAGAGGAACATATAGTGCTTTATTAAAAACACCACAATTGTGGGAAAATTTTACAAAATGGAGTCATTGTTTAATATATCAGACAGATGCTTGTATAATGAGGCGTATAGATGATATTTATTTTGATTATGATTATATAGGTTCACCTTGGTCTGTTTGTAATCAATGGACAGCATATAATGCAGGAAACGGTGGTTTTTCTTTACGTAATGTTGATGCTATGATACGTGCTTGTGAAGGAAATAGAAATATTCCTTTTGAAAAAATACATAGAGGCAATGAAGATGGTTTTTTTTGTTCACAATCATCATATAAGTATCCTCCAATAAATAGTAAATTACATAAAGCATTTGCGTGTGAGAAAGTAAAATATCCTACACCAATAGGATGTCATCAGTTATATTATAATTGGTCAATAACATCAGGAGAATGGAATAATTTTGTAAAATATATGGAAGAATGTTTAATAGATGGAAAAGAATTTCAACAAAATATAAAAACAATAAAAGAAGCAGAAGAATTTTTTGGTTGTGAAATGATAGATGAAATAAAGTGTGATGAATTGACAAAAGAAAATAATATAAAAGATATCAAATTAAATGGGGTAGAAATAACTAAAGACAAAGATAAATTGATTACAAGTGAATCAAAACCAATAGTTCAAGATAAAAAAAATAATATACAATATACCGAAATATGTGATATAGAAAAATATAATTATTGTGCTGGTCCATTTACATTTTATTTAAATCAAAAAAAGAAAAATAATTGGAATATATCTTGTAAGTATGACTATGATATAATGTTTTGTAAAAATGATGATCCATCAACTTATGTGAAGATATATCCAATAGAAAAACGTCATGAAGCGTGTATTCATAAGAAGCAATCAGGATTAAAATACATGGATGATAATAATTATGTGTATTTGGTATTTTACCCAGGTTTTGATAATGGTGGGTGTTCAGGATCTGATATACATGCGCCGTGGGGAAATAATTTTAATAAATGTAATCTTTTACCTAAGAATGGTGCTATAATATTACGTGGTCCAAAGGATCCCAATATTGTTGAAAAATTAAAACGAGAAGAGAATCAAAAAGAAATAGAGAAAATGAATAAAGAAAATAATTTGAAAAGTGTAGAAGCACAAGAAAAAATGATAGAACAATATGGTTTAAAAGATGAAAGTAATAAAGGTGTTAATTTTTTAGTATATGATTTGTTTACTGGTGTTGGTTATTATAATCAATTATATTCACTTGAATTGGGTGTATATTTGGCTAATATATCAAATAGACATTTGATAGTAAATATGCGTCATCCTTTAGTTGCTTGTGGTCGTCCAGATCGTAATTATGGTTCATTATTTGATTATTTAGGTAATGATTTTGAAAAATACTTGCCTCAAGGCTATTCATTATATAAATATAGTGAATCACAATCAGTATTTGCTAATGAAATAAATATGTCAACAAAAATGTCAAATATTGTATTTGTAGATGATGAATTAAATAAACCAGAAAATCAAAATGATATAAATGAATTTTTACATTATCGTCAAAGTATATCATTTAATAAATTAGAACCAATAATGAATAGTAGTAATAAGTTGGTTTCATTTACATCAAGTAATGCTTCACGATTGTTTTCTAATTTTTACACAAATAAAAAAAATTATGAAATAATGAGTAAGATAGCAAAATCCTTGAATAGTTATAATGATATAATAATAGATGTAGTTAATCGATTAATGACAAAATTACCTGAAAAGTTTATAACAATGCATTTACGTTTTGGTGATTGGCATAAAAATGTAAAAGATATATCATCGACAAATGGTAATATAATTGATAATGTATCAGGGTGGCTTGATAATAATAATAAGGATGGATTATCATTATGTATAATGACCGACCGAAAAGATAATCCATTTTTTGAAGATATGAAAAAGAAAGTTGATGTTATATTTTTAGATGAATTAATAGAAGAAGAGGATAGAAAAAAATTAGGTGAAATATATAAAAATACAAATGTAGCTGAATTTTTAATACAAAAACGAATATGTGAATATGGTGAGTATTTTATAGGTTCTCAAGGTAGTACAGTAAGTGGTCATATTCAATATAATAATTATTTGAATGGTAAAGAATATGAATTACATAGTTTTATGAAGACAACAAATTATGATTGTAATACATTAAAATTTAAACAAAATGAAGAAAAACATTATACGTGGTCTAAAAAGAATTATATAGCTGGTCATCCTTTAAGTTGGAGTATGTTTTTTGAAGATAATATAATGAAATAAATAATATATAAAATAGTGTATAAAATGAATCTAAATGTAAATATATAGGATATTATAATAAATGAGTGATTTTGGAAATATATCTTTACAATTGTCTTCAATGATAGATAAAAGTGATAAAAAAAAAGAAGGTATTTTTTTTACACCGAAAAAGGCGGTTAAAGATAGTTTATTACGAGTTAAAAGTTATTTGAAAAAGTCGCATTTGAAAAAGAGGTTAAATATATTAGAACCATCGTGTGGTTCAGGTGAATTTATAGAAGGAATATTGGATATATTTCCACAATCAAATATATATGGTATAGAAAAATCGCCAATTGTTTTTTCAATGATTGATGGTTTATGGGGTGATATTGTTCGAATAATTAATGATGATTATTTGAATTTAAATATAAGTGATTTGAATATACAAGATATAAAAGATGGTTATGATATTATCGTTGGTAATCCACCGTATTATGTTATGAAAAAAATAGACGTTACTGAAAGGTTTTATGATTATTTTGATGGTAGACCAAATATATTTATATTATTTTTAATAAAATCACTTAGTGAATTGAAAAGAGATGGTATATTATGTTTTATTTTACCTCGTAATTTTTTAAATTGTATTTATTATGATAAGACAAGATGGTATATTTATAAATATTTCGAAATACTTGATATAATAGAATGTAATGAAAGTTTTATAGATACATTACAAGAAACGGTTGTTTTTATATTAAGACGTCCATTGAGATTTAGTTTTGATAATATTGATAATACCAGATTTTTAATTCCATTGAAAATGGAGAAATATCACATTTTTTCATTGGAAGATAATGTAATAAAAATAAAAGATTTATTGGAAGGTTCAACAACCGTAAATAATATGGGTTTTAAAGTATCAATTGGTTCAGTAGTCTGGAATCAAGAGAAAAAAAGGTTGACGGATGATAATACTAAAACAAGGTTAATATATAGTTCGGATATTGAAAAACAAGAATTAATATTGAAAGAATATGGAAATATAAGTAAAAAAAATTACATAGATATGAATGGTATGAAAGGTCCTTCAATATTAGTAAATCGTGGTTATGGTGTTGGTAATTACAAATTTGAATATTGTTTAGTAGATATAGATAGAGAATATTTGGTAGAAAATCATTTAATTCAAATAACAATAAAGGATAATAATTTATGTTTTGATGAAAAGATGAAAATGTATAATCAATTAATTATTTCATTCAAAGATGAGCGAACAAAACAATTTATAGATATATATTTTGGTAATAATGCTATAAACGCTACTGAATTATTGAATATAGTTCCTATGTATATATAACTATTTTTCAAATAAATTTTTTATTTGAATGATAGCAATACTTACAAATAAGTAAATAATACTAATATATAATGTATACCAATAACGGTTATCTTCATTAATTTCAATGTTTAATAATAGTAGAAATGGATCTATTATATTTACGTTATCTGTATTATTTTTTATATCAATACTATTTACATTATTTTTATTTTCTTCTTGAATTAATTTTGATAATTTATATTCAAGGTGAGTTACAAAACATCCATCAAAATAAATATAAAGTAAAAATGCTATAAATAGTGGTATTATAAATATCATTATTAACCATGAAGACATAAATATTAGAATACTAATAAAATGTATAGGTGTTTGAAAATGAAATGATTTTATAATAAATAATACTGTTTTTTTTGGGAGTTTCGATTTTTCAATACGTTGAATAATGTTATTTACTATATTTGACCTTAATGATTTTCTATATACACGATTAAAAATATTTAATTCATAATTTAAATTCATATTTAATTAAAGAATTTATTATAAAATAAAATATTTATCTCAAATATACAAAAATATAAATAGATGGCTAGTGATAATAATAATAATAACAATAAAATTTTTACTAAGATAACCGATAAAAAAATAAATAAAATTGTAAAAAAAAACATAACAGTTAAAGATTCTTTTACACAAGTTGAAATAAAAGATATATATAATAATAATTATCCTAAGAATGTTTTTTTTAAAAATATTATTAGTCGAAAAAAATATATAATAGAATCATTTCGATCGAATTATATTATATGGATTACATTTTCAATTAGTATTATATTATTATCAATTAATATAAATAATTCAATATTAAAAAACATAAATAATGTAATCGGGGGTTTTAATATGTTTATTTTATTATTAATTCAAGGTTGGTTAATTCATTATTTATCACATTATAGTAATTTCCGTGAAATATATTCATTGTTTTTTAAAAATATATTTGATATAGAAGTGGAAAATAATGTATTTCATCGATATATATTGAAAATATTGGAATATTCATCAGATTATCATGATATACATCATCATAATTCAGAATATAATAAAGAGTTAAAGTATCTTATATTGGAATTTATTGGTAATTTATGGACACAAGGAGGATATTTAATTTTGTTTATTTATATTTTTTCAATGAATTTTAATTATAAAATAATATTTTTATGGATATTTATGTATTCTACTGTTCATATTATTAATTATAATATTATAGAACCAACACATCATATAGAACATCATGATAATTTTTTTACAAACTATGGAATAGATATAATTGATATATTTATGGGAACAAAATATAAGTTAGAAAGTTATAATGATATCGAGAATATAAACCATTATAGTATTAATTGTATAATAATAACAATATGTATAATTTATTTTAATTATAAATGATATGAATAAATATAAATATGTGTTATTATCTATTTTTGAATACATGTATACAACTTATATCCCTCCGGTGGATAATCGGTAAACATTAAATCCATATTTATTTTTTCTAATATTTTTTCTAATATTTTCTTGAATGTTTTTATCACTTTCTTTATAACTAAATTATTAAAATATATATTGTCCTATTTTAAAGTTTCACGTGTGTAAATAGTTAATATTTATTAATAAAAATGATATTAAGATAAAATTGAAAGTTGAATGTATAATGGAATCCCTTGAAGCCATACCTACCATGATTGAAACAAAAACAGAAGTAGATACAATTATAACAACTATAGAGAGGGATTCAGAAAATGTATCCCAATCCCAAAATAGTGAAAATACTGACACTGTTCTGGTAAGTGAAAGAGAAGGAGATAATTATTCAGAAAATGAAAATGTAGAAGAAACATTTCATACATTGTCTGATAAATGGACTTTATGGGCGCATTTACCACACGATACCGATTGGAGTTTATCAAGTTATCAAGAAGTATTAACCTTCGGTTCTATTGAAGAAGGAATTGCTTTATGTGAAACATTACCAGAAAAGATGGTAAAAAATTGTATGTTGTTTTTAATGAAAGAAAATATAAAACCTACCTGGGAAGACCCAAAAAATATAAACGGTGGTAGTTTTTCATTTAAAGTTTCAAATAAATTAGTATATGATTTATGGAATAAATTATTTTATGTTACAATAGGTAAAACTATAAGTAAAGATAAAGGTTTTACAGAAACGGTAAACGGTATAACAATCTCTCCAAAGAAAAATTTTTGTATAATGAAAATATGGACAAATAATTGTACAAAACAAAATCCTGAATTAATTGATCAATCACAATTAAAAACATTAAATGTTCAAAGTTGTTTATTTAAAAAGCATATACCAACATGTTAAACTAATAAAATTAATGTAATTAATATATTTAATATAAAATTGAATTTATATCTTTTTTGTTTTATATAAATAATATTGTATATAACAAAAGTATTATAAAGATTATGTCTTATAATAAAATAAATAAAAGAATTAAAATGAATACATCTATGTTATTATTTTGTATGTTTTTAAATTTAAAATCTAAAATATATTCGGTTAAGGTGACGAGTAAACAAATAATTAAGCAAATTACACCATTCACTGATATATCAAAATATATTGAATCTTTTGCAGATCCAAATACAATACCTGATATAGACAAAATATATATTGATAATAAATATAATTTTATTAACAATAATTTTGAACCAACAAGTGATACTGATGGTTTTCGTTATAAACCTCCAGTAGACGATTGGGGAAATAAACCAAATTTAATATCAATAAGTCCTTGTGGTGTTTTTGGATTTTATACATTAGGTATATGTGCTTATATAAAAAATAATTATGATTTGTCAAATTATATTTATTCAGGAGCATCAGCGGGTTCCTGGAATAGTTTATATATGGTTCTTAATAAAGAAAATGGTTTTTCATCTTCATTATTTTCCATCGATACAATAAATATATCATCAATTATTGAAATGGAATATGAAATAAAGTCAATGTTATTAAAAAAATATAAAACTGATGATTTTGATTTATCAAGATTATATATAGGTGTTACTGTATTGAAAAATAAAAATTTAAAGACATCTATATATAGTGATTTTAAAGATCTCAAAGATGCTATAGATTGTTGTATAGCAAGTTCACATATTCCCTTTATAACAGGTGGTGCTATAAATCGTTATAAAGATTTTATAACATTTGACGGCGGATTTAGTAGTTATCCTTATGTAAGGAATGTAAAACCAATATTACATATACACCCTAATATGTGGAAAAATAAAATTACAAAAAATAAATATCAAAATACTTTAATTAATTTTAAAGAGAATAAATATATATTAAAAAAATTGTTTGATGAAGGATACGAAGACGCGTATTTAAATTCAAAATATTTGGATAGAATATTTACAATTAATACATAAATATATCAATTAATACATAATAAAAATAAAAAAACAATAAAAACACAATAAAAATAAAAACATATTATATATTATGATTCAAATAAATTCATTATGGGATTTTATATCAGCAATGGTATTAGTATGTGCTTATTATGGTATTTATAAAGCATTTACGGGTGATTTTGAAATAATAATTAGTTATTTTTTAACATTAATGGTGGAACGTAATACAAAAAGAATGACATCACAATTATATCCTTTTATTTTTAAACGTCCAGATAATGCTTATGATTGTAGTTTGTTAAATACAGGTGGTTATGTTGGTAATAGAGGTGGATTTCCATCAGGACATATGGCTATTACATCATATTTTATGAATTATTTATATTTTAATAATGAAGATTTTTCTAATAAATCAACAATGCTTTATCTTATTCCATCTATATTAATGGGTTCAGCAAGGTATATGAAAGAATGTCATAATATATATCAGATATTAGCAGGATATTTACTGGGATTCTTAGTTGCTTATTGGGGATATAACTTGAAGCGTAAATATAACATTGATTCAATATTAAAATTGAATACTAAACCTATCGTTAAATGTGAATAAAAATAAAATAAATGAATAATATGGTAAAATTACCAGAATATTCATTAAATCACGATGTAATATGTCACATTTATTCATTTAATCCATTATTACCAGTTATTGATAATATAACAAATAATTATGTGAATGGTATCAAAAATAATAAGGCTTTATCTATTCAAAAAATGTTTAAAAAATGTTGTATATTTAAAGAAATGCCCATTTTATTCTTAGATGAAATGTATAGTTCAAAATATCCACGATGGTTATTAATAAGGTTATACATAAAATTTTATCCGTATGAAGATTTGTTAGATTTACCATATTATATTGTAAAAAAGAATTATACATTACAAGAAATAAAAAATAGTAAATTTTTATCAACTATTATATTTGCATTTTCAAGGTATTCAATTAATAAATGTTTAAACAAATTCAAACGTTATGATATATTTAAAATTTTACGTTGTTTTACATATAATCAAATAATAAATGCTGGTATATAAAGAATAATTATATTGGTTATATTGCTATAAACATATCAATTAATTTGATGAAGGTAATGGTGCTAAACATAATTTAATTTCACCTAAAGAAGCAACATTATATTTTACAACAAGAGGTAGATCATTTTCTAAGAATACTTCAATTTGTGAACAAAGATTAGTACATTTTATAAAATATCCTAAATTTTTTAATGAGAATTCACCTTGAATAATTTTTGACGAATCTTGTTTTAAAATGAATTCCATACCTCCGTCAGATTCAGCACGATGGATTTCCGCGGAAGCAAATTGTCCACAACATTTGAATATTAATTCATTTCCAACAGATTTAATTTCTAATTTATCTGATATAACACTTAAATCACGTATAATTTTTTGAAAATCTGCTGATGGGATATTTATAATTGATGAAAATGTAACATCAGGAACTTCAAGTTCTTCAGGTTCAGGTTCAATTAAACGTAATTTTTGTGTTTTACATTGTTTAATATCACCATTTTCAAATTTTAAACCAAGATGAGATGTGATACCATCAAGATAGTCATCATTTTCAATATATATAGTTAATGTATCATCGTTGTCAATCGAATTAATAAGTTTAAATAAATGGAACATATTTACACCAATAATAATTTTATCTGCTTTACATTCATAAAATTCAAAATTTTCAGCACGTAAAAATAAATGAGCAAGAATTGTATGTGATTTATCCATATTAATAATACGAATACCGTCTTTTTGAAATGATATATTAGTTTCAAGTAAAATATCTTTTAATGCTGTCATTAATGTTCGAAAAGGAGCTATTTGAACAGTTTTAATTGTTAGAACATTTTCAGGATATGTAGTTTTATTATCACTCATTTTATTAATTAAACGCAGTGAATCTTTAAATAGTTATAAACGAAATATTTAAAGATTGTATTTATTGTATTTTAATTATTTTTGTTTTTATTCATATAATGATTCAAATGTTAAAGCAAATGAAAAATCATTATTATCAGTATCTAATTCTCGTCCATACTTATCTACAAGACGTATATTTAATCTTTGAATATCACAAGGACCAAAGTATTTTCTTGTTGGACATATTGTTTTATTATCACCATTAAATGAAATTAAACGTCCAAGTTTTTCATTAACAAATGAAATTCTTGCAAGAACATTAGGTTCCATATTTTGATTTATAGATGAAGAACCAAATGTAGATGAAACATTGTTTTGAAAATCATCTACAGCTAAAAAGAAATATTTTAAATAATCTATATCAGGAACGGATTGAGCACGACATTCGGCATGACTACCATTTTCATCATAATTAAAATATATTTCTGGTGTTCTAAATCCAAGTAAATAACCTAATTTTTGATGGAAAGAAGTATTACTTACATTTCCATTTTCATCAAAATTAAATATAAGTTTACCATTTACTTGTTCTCCAATATCATTTGAGTTTGGTGTTTTGATTAATAATTTAAAGTTTGAATTATCAAGTTGGTTTCCATTATCATTAAATTCTTCAACACTATCAAAGTAATTAAATGTTAATAGATTATAATGTGTTTCTAAATAAGCTTTAATATCTACAATACTATTGTAATATCCATCAGGTATAATTATTTTATTAATATTACCTTGTTTATCTTGATAATGAAAATAATTATTTCCTATTTTTCTTGATATATTAAATGTTTTTGATGGTGATTCAAACATTGATAATTCCATTTTTACACATTTTTTTATATTATTATTTAAAATTACTGAAAAATTAGTAGAAGGTGTTGTGCTTAAATTATCTCTAAACACTGAATCAATATTAATTACATTTGTAATTTTTTTACGGTCTATAAAATTAACATTTTCTGATTTTTTTTCCATTATAAAATGATTTGCGTGTTCATTTAAACTATCTATTTTTTCATTATTATTATATAATGTATAATTATTACCTTCTATAAAACCTACTAATTTATCACGAGCAACTAATAAAAAATTTGCTGTTCTTGATTTTAATGAATCATTCACAGTTTTATTAGCAAGAACATTTTTTCTTAATTTTTCAATAGATAATTTAATATCATTGTGATTATATGATCCTGATTTTAGTTGTAACAAATCTTCTAGTTCATTCTTATCATAGTGACTTATATCTAAATCGAACGACATAACTTATATATATTAACAGAGTTATTTTTAAATATTCCATTTTATTGTTTTTTTATTCCATTTTATTGTTTTTT
>CESF01139182.1_pt1 | contig 16390 bp, 14 predicted proteins | sample 356331 | NCBI WGS metagenome assembly CESF01 (sample SAMEA2621779, study PRJEB7988) | marine metagenome | biome: marine biome (ENVO:00000447); feature: surface water layer (ENVO:00002042); material: "saline water (ENVO:00002010), including plankton (ENVO:xxxxxxxx)" | depth 5 m
AAAAATAATATTATCAATTTTTATTCCATTAATTAAAAATAACAACATTTAAAAACAAGACAATTTGACAGTTTTTTTATATTTGTTACTGAAAAATTCATATTTATGATATTATCTGAACCTAAAATTTCTCATAGTAAAATAAATTCTAAAAATAAATTTCATATAATTTCATATGGTTGTCAAATGAATTTTGCCGATTCTGAAATTGTTGCATCTATTCTTGAGAATAATGGATATGAGTGTTCTGATAACATAGAAAAATGTAATCTTATTTTACTTAATACCTGTTCAATTAGAGAAAAAGCGGAACAAACAATCAGAAAAAAATTGTCAAGTATAAATTTTTTAAAAAAGAAAAATATTAATTTAAAAATAGGTGTTTTGGGTTGCATGGCGGAAAGATTAAAAGAAAAATTTTTGATTGAGGAAAAAATAGTTGATCTCGTTGTTGGACCTGATGCGTATCGGGATATACCTAATTTATTAGAACAGGTTGAGTTTGGAAATGACGCTGTAAATGTACTGCTTTCAAAAGAAGAAACTTATTCTGATATTAATCCACAAAGATTAAATTCCAATGGAATTTCTGCTTTTGTTTCTATTACAAGAGGATGTGACAACATGTGTACATTTTGTGTAGTTCCTTTTACAAGAGGAAGAGAAAGAAGTAGGGATCCAAAAAGTATTTTAAATGAGATAAAGAAATTATATGAAAATGGTTACAAGGAAATAACTCTTCTTGGTCAAAATGTTGATAGCTACTTGTGGTATGGAGGTGGTTTGAAAAAAGATTTTAAAAAGGCTTCAGAAATTCAAAAACGTACTTCAATTAATTTTGCTAAACTTCTTGATTTTGTAGCTAAATCCTACCCCAATATTAGGATTAGATTTACAACATCAAACCCTCAAGATATGGATTTTGAAGTATTATCAACTATGCAGGCTCATAAAAATATATGTAACCATATTCACCTTCCAGTTCAATCTGGCAGTAACATAGTTTTGAAAGCAATGAATAGACAACATACGAGAGAAGAGTATTTAAATTTAATTTCTAGTATAAAAAAAATTCTTCCTAATTGTGGTATTTCGCAAGATATGATTACGGGATTTCCCAACGAAACAGAAAAAGATCACTTAGAAACCTTAAGTTTAATGGAATTGGTTAAATATGATTTTGGATTTATGTTCAAGTATTCTGAAAGGCCTGGAACACTAGCAGCAAGAAAAATGAAAGATAACGTCCCAGAACAAATAAAACAAAGAAGATTATCGGAAATTATTGATTTACAATTTAGACACAGTTTTGAAAATCTATCAAAATATAAAAACAAAACTACAGAAGTTCTAATTGAGAAGGAATCAAAAAAATCTAACAGCTTTTGGTCTGGAAGAAATGAACAAAACATAATGGTTGTGATGCCCAAGCAGGATTATATTCCTGGTGATTTTGTTGAAGTCTTAATTAATGATAATACTTCTACAACTTTAATAGGTAATATCAAAAAAAAAATTAAATGAATCTAAATATTCAAAGTATAAAACAAAGATTTGAGATTGTAGGCTCTTATATCAATCTGGATAGAGCAATTGAAAAGTCAATTAGGGTTTCTCCAACTGATATTTCAGTATTAATAACGGGAGAAAGTGGAGTTGGTAAAGAAATATTTCCTAAAATTATTCACCAACTTTCCCACAGAAAACATAATAAATTTATTGCTGTTAATTGTGGTGCTATTCCGGAGGGAACCATTGACTCTGAATTATTTGGTCATGAAAAAGGAGCTTTTACAGGTGCCTCTTCTACAAGATCTGGTTATTTTGAAGTAGCCGATGGTGGAACTATTTTTTTAGATGAAGTTGGTGAATTACCAATAACAACTCAAGTAAGATTGTTGAGAGTTTTGGAAAATGGTGAATTTATTAAAGTAGGATCATCAAAAGTTCAAAAGACTGATGTAAGAATTGTAGCTGCAACAAATATTAATATGGACAGTGCAATTAAAAAAAATAAATTTAGAGAAGATTTATATTATAGATTAAGTACAATTGAAATTAATATTCCACCACTAAGAAAACGAAAAAATGATATTGTTTTACTATTTAGAAAATTTGCCTCTGACTTTGCAAAAAAATATAACATGCCAACAGTTAGGCTTGATGAAGAAGCGCAATTATTACTTAAAAAATATAGATGGAATGGTAATATTAGACAATTAAAGAATATTACGGAACAATTATCAGTTCTAGAACAGAAAAGAGCAATAACAGCATCTATACTTTCTAGTTACTTACCAAATCCAATCAACAACTTACCTGCGTTGATTGAAAAAGAATCTTCAAACAGTGATTTTTCAAATGAAAGAGAAATATTATATAAAATTTTATTTGATATGAAAAAAGATCTCAACGAACTTAAAAAGGATATTGGTAAAATAAAAAGTGATAATCCTAATTTTGATATTTCTGTTCTTAAAAATTTGCAAAAAAATGACTCTGAGGAATTGATTGAAAAGAACGAACTCAAAAATAATCTTATACCTATTAAAAAAGATAATATTACAAGTACAATAAGTGACAAGTATGATTTTGCAGAAGAAATTCAAGAAGAAGAGACACTTTCAATTCAAGATAAAGAATTAGAGTTAGTAATAAAATCACTAGAGAGAAACAATGGAAGAAGAAAAGCTGCTGCAAATGAGCTTGGAATATCAGAAAGAACGTTATACAGGAAGATTAAACAATATGATATTAAACTTTAGATATATATTTATATATATAATTTTTATTGGTTTTCAATCTTGTGGGAACTATTCGTTTACAGGAGCTTCAATACCTGAGGGTACAGAGACATTTCAAGTTAATTTATTTGATAATAATTCAGGAAATAATGTGGGGTCAATTTTTGAACCTGGTTTGGATAGAGATTTAACTTTAGCTCTTCAAAATATTTTAGAAAATCAAACAAATTTACAACTTGTTCAAAGTAATGGAGACTTATTGTACGAAGGTGAAATAATTGAATATAGAGTAAGTCCTATGACTTCAACAGCAGATCTAAACGCAGCACAAAATAGACTCACAATCTCCGTAAATATAAATTATACTAATTTCAAAAAAGAAGAAGATAATTTTGAGAGAAGGTTCTCGTTTTTCTTTGATTTTCCAGCTGAACAACAGCTAATATCAATTAAAAATGAAGCTCATGAGGTTATTTTCGAAAGATTGACACAAGATATTTTTAATGCTTCACTCGCAAAATGGTAAAAATTGATAGAAATTTTATTGTAAATGGACTAATTAATCCTGAAAATGTGAAGAAAGACAAACACAAGTATTTTTTAAAATTATCTAAGAAATATCCTTATTTTAATCCAGCACACGTAGTCAATATTTTAATATCTAAAAAATATAATACAGTTGACTATAAAAAAAATCTAAAAAAATTTTCTTTAAATTTTGTGGATAGAAAATACCTTTACAATATTTTAAACAATGATAAATTTTTTACCAAAAAAAATGTTGAGGAAATAATTTCCGATCTAAATCATTTTGAATTAAAAAATAAATATTCTTTTACAGACTGGGTACTAAAAACAAAATCTGTTAATTCTGAAAAAAAATCAACTGTTTTGAGTTTTGAAAAAAATCTTCTTTCAAATATAAAATATAAGTCTAGAGATATTGATCATTCAATTAATAAAGAGGATTATATTACAGAAACTTTAGCAAAAATATATTTGAAACAAAATAAATTTAAAAAAGCTTTAAAAGCATACAAAATGTTAAGTTTGAAATATCCAGAAAAAATTAGTTTATTTGCAGACCAAATAAAATTTATTAAAAGTAAGTTGAAAAATGAATGACATATTTACAATAATACTATTTTCGATTATATTTCTATCATTCTTATTAATTCTAGTAATAATGGTTCAGAATCCGAAGGGTGGAGGATTGTCATCAAGTTTTGGTGGTGATTCCCAGCAAATGGGTGGAGTTAAAAAAACTACAGATTTTCTAGATAATAGTACTTGGTTTATTGCATGTGCTCTTCTCATTTTAATTTTGTTTTCAAATATCACCCTCAACCCTGGCAATACAAGTTCTGATTCTGAACTTTTAAATAATGATAATGACTTTGAAATTGAAGAAATTCTTGAAAATAATGATTCTGAAAACGAATCTGAATAATATTAACTTTATGCCATGATGTCATTAAAATCACTATATATAATCACAATTTGACATAAATTTTCGTTTGGCACGATTGATGAAATTTAAATAAAAAAATTTAGTATGAGTAAATTAAACATTAAACCCCTTGCTGACAGAGTTCTTGTTGAACCTCTGGAGGCGGAAACTAAAACTGCATCAGGGATTATCATACCTGACACAGCAAAAGAAAAACCCCAGAAAGGTAATGTTGTTGCCGTTGGAGCTGGAACAAAAGAAAATCCCATCACCGTAAAAGTAGGTGAGACCGTGTTATATGGTAAGTACTCTGGAACAGAGCTCAAATATGAAGGTAAAGATTACCTCATAATGAAAGAAAGTGATATTCTAGCAATAGTTTAAAAATTTAAAATTTAAAAAAATGGCAAAAAAAATACAATTTGATACTCAAGCAAGAGAAGGATTAAAAAGAGGTGTTGATGCATTAGCTAATGCGGTAAAGGTAACTCTTGGTCCAAAAGGAAGAAATGTAATAATAGGTAAATCTTTTGGTGGACCACAAGTAACTAAAGACGGTGTTACTGTAGCTAAGGAAATTGAATTAGAAGATACACTAGAAAATATGGGCGCTCAAATGGTAAAAGAAGTTGCATCCAAGACTAATGATCTAGCTGGTGATGGTACAACTACTGCTACAATTCTAGCTCAATCAATTGTTACTGAGGGACTTAAAAATGTCACTGCTGGTGCTAATCCAATGGATCTTAAGAGAGGTTTGGATAAAGCTGTAAAAACAATAGTTGAAAACTTAAACAAATCTGCTAAGACTGTTGGAAACTCATCTGATAAAATACAACAAATAGCATCTATTTCTGCTAACAATGACGATGCAATAGGAAATCTCATTACTGAAGCTTTTGAAAAGGTTGGCAAGGAGGGAGTAATCACTGTTGAAGAAGCAAAAGGTACCGACACTTATGTTGATGTTGTTGAAGGTATGCAATTTGACAGAGGATATTTATCACCTTACTTTGTAACTAATAGTGAAAAAATGGAATCTGACCTTGAAAATCCTTACATATTATTGTATGATAAAAAAATATCTGCAATGAAAGATCTTCTTCCAATTTTAGAACCAGTAGCCCAGAGTGGAAAACCACTTTTAGTTATTGCTGAAGATGTTGATGGAGAAGCTTTAGCAACTCTTGTTGTTAATAAGTTAAGAGGAGCTCTCAAAATCGCTGCTGTTAAAGCTCCTGGCTTTGGTGATAGAAGAAAAGCTATGCTTGAAGATATTGCAATACTCACTGGTGGAACAGTAATTTCTGAAGAAAGAGGTTTTAATATAGAAAATACTACTATTGAAATGCTTGGAACTGCTGAAAGAGTTACTATTGACAAGGATAATACAACTATTGTTAATGGCGCTGGTGAAAAAAAATCCATTGATGAAAGAGTAAATCAAATCAAATCTCAAATTGAAACTACCACATCAGATTATGACAAAGAAAAACTTCAGGAAAGACTTGCAAAATTAGCAGGTGGAGTAGCTGTTTTATATGTTGGTGCTGCATCTGAGGTTGAAATGAAAGAAAAAAAGGATAGAGTTGATGATGCTTTACATGCTACTAGAGCTGCTGTTGAAGAAGGAATTGTAGCTGGAGGAGGAGTTGCTCTGATAAGGTCTAGAAAAGAATTAGATAAAATTAAAGCTTCTAATGATGATGAACTTACTGGAATTCAAATTATTTTTAGAGCTTTAGAAGCACCCGTAAGAACTATAGTAGAAAATGCAGGTGGGGAAGGATCAGTAGTTGTAGCTAAAATAATTGAAGGAAAAGATGGCTTTGGTTATGATGCCAAATCAGAAAATTATGTTGACTTATTTGAATCTGGAATTATTGACCCTAAAAAAGTGACAAGAGTTGCATTAGAAAATGCTGCATCTGTTGCTGGTATGATTTTAACCACTGAATGTGCATTAGTAGATATTAAAGAAGATACACCTCCAGCTGCACCTCCAATGGGTGGAGGAGGAATGCCTGGAATGATGTAATATTTTTAAATTATTTTTTAAAAAAAGCTGCTATTATGCAGCTTTTTTTTTTTTAAATATTTTACATTTACTTTTTAATATTTTTATGAATAATAACTCTCCAAAATCAGCAATTATTTCTGTATACAATAAAACAGGAATTGAAAAAGTTGCTAAAAAATTTCAAGATTTAAATATTACAATAATTTCAACCGGGGGAACTGAAAAATATTTATCAAATCTAGGTTTTGAAGTTAAGAAGGTTGAAAATCTAACTTTATATCCCTCAGTTTTCGGAGGCAGAGTAAAAACTCTTCATCCAAAGATTTTTGGTGGTATTCTACACAGAAGAGATAATGAAAAAGATTTAATTGAAAAAATTGAATACGAAATTCCAAGTATTAATTATGTGATTGTTGATCTTTATCCTTTTGAAGACACAGTTAATGAAGCTAAATCTCATAGTGAAATAATTGAAAAAATTGATATTGGAGGAATTTCATTAATACGCGCAGCAGCAAAAAACTATAATGATGTTTTATGTGTTTCATCAACTGATCAATATCATGAATTTTTAAGTGATATTGATAAAAATAATGGTGACTTCAGCACTGATTTAAAGAAGAATTATGCTGCATTGGCATTTAAAAAATCATCAAATTATGATAATTTAATAACGCAATATTTTGAGATTGGAACAATTGAAAAAAACAACACTTTAAGATACGGAGAAAATCCACATCAAAAAGGATTGTTTATTGGAGATTTTCATTCAATTTTTAAAAAATTAAATGGAAAAGAGTTATCCTATAACAATCTACTTGATATTGATTCAGCATATAGTCTAATTAAGGAGTTTTGGAATAATGAACCAACTTTTGCAATACTCAAACATAATAATGCATGTGGTTTAGCTACTAAAAGTTCTATATCAAAAGCTTACAAAAATGCATTACAAGGAGATCCAATTTCAGCTTTTGGAGGAGTATTAATTTCTAATAAAGAAATTGATGCTGAGTCAGCTAATGAAATGCACAACTTATTTTTTGAAGTATTATTAGCTCCATCTTACACGGACGAAGCTTTGAATATTTTAAAAGGCAAGAAGAATAGAATTATTTTAAAAATCAAAAATACTGAATTACCAAAAAAAACAATAAGGACATGCTTAAATGGTGTACTTGTCCAAGATCGTGATTTTATCACTGATTCAATTAATGATATTTCTTTTGTTACCAATAAAAAACCTACTGATCGAGAAACAAAAGATCTGTTTTTTGCATCTAAAATCTCAAAACATACAAAATCGAATACAATTGTATTAGTAAAAAACAATCAATTAATTTCCTCTGGAACAGGTCAAACATCAAGAGTTGATGCTTTAAATCAAGCAATTGACAAAGCAAAAAAATTTAAATTTGATCTAAATAATTGTGTAATGGCTAGTGATGCTTTCTTTCCATTCCCAGATTGTGTAGAAATTGCATCAAAGTATGGAATAAGTTCAGTTATTCAACCAGGTGGATCAATAAAAGATAATTTATCCGTAGATTATTGTAATAACAATAACATATCGATGGTTTTTACTGGAAATAGACACTTTAAACATTAATTCATTAACTTTACTTATAACCCTAAACTTATATGAGTTTTTTTGATTTTTGGACTGAATCAATTGCCATCGACCTAGGCACTGCAAATACTTTGATTATTCATAATGATAAAGTAGTTGTTGATAGTCCATCAATTGTTGCAATTGATCAGAAATCTAATAAAATTATTGCAGTTGGTAAAGAAGCAAGTTTAATGCATGGAAAAACTCATGAGAGTATCAAAACAGTCCGTCCTTTAAAAGATGGAGTTATTGCTGATTTCAATGCATCTGAACAAATGATAGGTCAATTAATAAAAAGTATACCTAACCTTAATAAAAGATTTTATTCTCCTTCATTAAAAATGGTTATCTGTATACCATCGGGTATTACTGAAGTTGAGATGAGAGCTGTAAAAGAATCTGCTGAAAGAGTAAATGGTAAAGAAGTTTATCTAATTCAAGAACCAATGGCAGCGGCCATAGGTATCGGCGTAGATATTATGCAACCAAAAGGAAATATGATAATAGATATTGGAGGGGGAACTACTGAAATTGCAGTTATTGCATTAGCAGGGATTGTTTGTGACAAAAGTGTAAAAATTGCAGGTGATGTATTTACTGAAGATATCGTTTATTACATGAGAACGCAACACAATCTATCTATTGGAGATAGAACTGCTGAAAAAATAAAAATTAATATTGGATCAGCATTGGATGAATTAGATAATCCTCCGGATGATTTATTAGTTCAAGGTAGAGATTTACTCTCTGGTAAACCAAAAGAGATTTCAATTGGTTACAGAGAAATTGCAAAAGCATTAGACAAATCAATAATTAGAATTGAGGAGTCAGTTATGGAAACTCTTTCAAAAACACCACCTGAACTTGCTGCTGACATATACAATACCGGAATATATTTAGCCGGTGGTGGCTCAATGCTAAGGGGTCTTGACAAAAGAATTTCAAAAAAAACTGACCTCCCTGTTTTTATCGCAGAAGATCCATTGAGAGCTGTTGTTAGAGGGACTGGTATTTCATTAAAAAACATAGAGCGCTATAAAAGTGTTTTAGTAAAATAATTTAATGCGAAATATTGTTGATTTTATAATTAAAAATATTAACTCCTTTGTATTTATAATTTTACTTTCAATTAGCTTTTCACAAGTCATAAGTAGGAACTATTATCAAGCCTCAAAATTTAATTTATTTTCATCTTCAATCATCAATATTATAAAAGAAAGAATTAATAATCTTCACAGATACACTGAGCTCAATAAAGAGAATAACAAGTTAATTAATGAAAATTTAAGTTTGAGAAACAACTTAATACTTTCAAAAAAAACTAAAGGTTTTTTAAAAACAAATTTTAAGTACAGTCACGGAAAAATAATAGATAACAGTATTCGATACACTAAAAATTTTGTGACAATTGATTTAGGGAAAAGAGATGGTATCAGTATTAATGATGGTATTGTTTCAAGTAAAGGGATTATTGGTATTATCAATAGGGTATCTGAAAATTTTTCTAGTGGAATTTCAATTTTAAATTCAAAGCTTAAAATAAATGCAGTCTTAAAAAAAAGTGATCATTTTGGATCACTTTTTTGGAACGGTAAAGATCATCAAATCATGAGCCTTGAAGATATTCCAAAAAGTGCACGCATTTCAATTGGTGATACTATATCATCTGGTGGAATGTCATCTATTTTTCCAAGAGATATTTTGATTGGAGTTATATCCAGTTTTAATTTACCTGAATCATCAAATTATTATAAAATATCGGTCAAATTATTTGAAGATTTTGGTTCTCTCAGAAATATATATGTAGTGAAAAACGAACTCAAAGATGAGTTTAATGAATTAAAAAACAGAAATGAATAATATAAATCAGCTTCTTTTTTTTAGATTCATTTTACTATCATCATCTCAAATAATGATATTCAATAATTTTTTGATTTTTGGTAATCCTGTCAATATTTATTTAATTTACATTATTGTTTTTCCACTAAATTACAACAAGTCATTATCGTACATTCTAATTTTCTTGTTTGGTTTTGTATTAGATTTTTTTTCTAATTCCTTCGGAATAATCACTTTCTCTCTACTAATATCAATTTTGATCAAACCATTTTTACTAAAATTTTCCTTTGGTAATTTTGATGTCAACAAGGTTAGAAAAACATCTGAGTATATAAGTGGAACAAGTTTATTTCAACAAGCTAGTTATCTCTTAATGATTTTCTTTACTCATCAGTTAGTTTTAAACTCAGTAGAAATTTTTTCATTTAAAAATTTTAATATTATTTTAAATAAAACTTTAACTAGCTCAATTATTTCAATAATCTTTTCATATTTTATATTAACAATATTTTTTAGAAAAAATGCGCGATAAGCTTTTTCAAATAATAGTTTTTTTAGTGTCGAGTCTACTAATAATTAAGCTTTTCGATCTTCAGGTTATTAATAATAACTCATCACAAATTTTAGAGAGAGCTTCAATTCAAAAAGTTTATGATTTTCCTGAAAGAGGATACATATATGATAGAAATAATAAACTAATTGTATTTAATGAACCTTATTATGATTTGATGGTTATTCCAAAAGATATAGAAATTTCAGATAGTTCATTAATCTTCAAAGAACTCAATATTTCAAGCAAAGAATTTTTCAACAGACTAAATAAAGCCAAAAAATATTCTACAATCAAGTCCTCAGTACTTATTTCTGGAATTACTAAAAACGAATATGCTAATATTCAAGAAAAACTTTGGAAGTTTAGTGGACTATTTATTCAAAAAAAATCTAAAAGAAAATATAACTATAAAACAGCCTCTAATCTTTTTGGATATATAAGTGAAGTAAACACATATGAAATTGATAATAACCCATACTACAAAGCAGGTGAAATGATTGGAAGGCAAGGTTTAGAAAAATCTTATGAAAAAGTTTTAAGAGGTAAAAAGGGTGTAAAATTTTTTCAAAAAGATAAGTTCAATAGAATTATTGGCAACTATCATAATGGGATTTATGATAGTGTACTTATTCCTGCAAAAAACTTAGAAGTTACATTAGATATAGATCTTCAGGTTTATGGCGATTCATTAATGAAAAATAAATTTGGAAGTATAATAGCAATTGAACCAAATTCCGGAGAAATTTTAGCCTTAGTAAATTCACCTGGCTATGATCCAAACCTATTGGTTGGAAGAGATAGATCTGAAAACTATAAGAAATTAAATTTAGATAGTATTGGTAAACCTTTATTTGAAAGAGGACTTCAAGGACAGTATCCCCCTGGTTCTACTTTTAAGATAATTAATGCATTAATTGGATTACAAGAAAATATAATTCAGGAAGAAACATTGATTAAATGTAACGGGGGTCATTTTTATGCCAAAAATGCTTTTATGAAATGTCATACTAAGGAAGCTACATACACAAATTTAAATAATGCAATATATACTTCATGTAATACATATTTTGCAAAAACTTATAATGAAATAATTGAAAATCATGAAACCTCAGCTGTTGGACTAGATAAGTGGAAAGATTATGTTAATTCATTTGGATTTGGTGATTTTTTAGGATATGATCATCCAATAGGTAAAAGAGGTTTTATTCCAAGCTCAAGTTATTATAACAGATGGTACAATAATTCATGGAGAGCATCAACAACAATATCAAATTCTATAGGACAAGGTGAAGTCTTAACAACTCCTGTTCAATTAGCAAACTTTGCAGCTATAATAGCAAATAAAGGATGGTATATCCCCCCACATTTTGTGAAAAAAATTGAAAACGACTCAATTGATAATATTTATAATGAGAGAAAACAAACATTAATTTCAGAAAAACATTTTGATCCAATTATAAAAGGAATGGTAGATGTAGTTGAGAAGGGAACAGCTCAAAACTCCAAAATTAAGGGAATTAAATTTGCAGGTAAGACAGGCACAGCTGAAAATTTTGTAAAAATAAATGATCAAAAAAAACAACTTACTGATCATTCAATTTTTATAGGTTTTGCTCCTGCAGAAGATCCAAAAATTGCAATTTGTGTCTTTATAGAAAATGGATATTGGGGTACAAGATGGGCTGCTCCAATATCCAGTTTAATAGCTGAAAAATACTTGAATAGAAAAGTTGAAAGAAAGTGGCTTGAAAAATATATTTTAAATGGAAATTTAACTGAGGAGTATATGAAGCCATACTTGTACGAAAACTTTGTTATAAATGAATAAAATTATTTTAAAAAAATTTGATTTTATTTCAATATTAATTGTTAGCGTACTAATCATTATTGGGCTTGTTAATATTTACTCATCGACCTATTTTGATGACATGGATTTTTTTTCTTTAAAAAGTTCATTTGGAAAACAAATGCTTTTTACTGCAATATCATTTGTTATCTTTTTTTTTATTATTATTTCAGACGATAGATTTTTTTTCAGATACTCTAGTCTTATTTATATTTTAGGGATTATAGTTCTATTTACTGTATTGATTATTGGAATTGAAATAAAAGGAGCTAGATCGTGGTTTTCTGTTATGGGTTTTAGTTTTCAGCCGTCTGAGATAATGAAACCTATAACTGCTTTAGCACTTGCAAAATATCTGAGTAATATTCATTCTGATATTAGGAAAAAAAGCATTCAATTTTATAGTTTTTTAATAATTTTATTTCCTATTTTTTTAATAATCATTCAACCTGATCCAGGTACAGCTCTAATTTATTTTAGCTTTTTTTTTGTTCTCTATATTGTTGGTTTACCCAGTATTTATATGAACATTTTTTTATGGATAAGTCTTGTTTTTGTTATGACTTTGATATTTGGAAAAGTAAATATTTTAGTTTTAATATCGCTTTCACTTTTCTCAATTATTCTAATTTATATTTATAGAAAACTATATTTCGGTAAAATTTTATTTTACGGGATATTATCATTGATTCTTACCCTAAGTATTGATTTTATTTTTAATAATGTATTTGAAAAAAGACATCGTGACAGATTTGATATTGTATTAGGGCTGAAAGAAGATAATCAAGGAATTGGATATAATACTAATCAATCACAATTAGCTTTCAAGTCAGGTGGCTTTTTTGGTGAGGGATTTTTAAATGGATCACAAACAAAGGGTGATTTTGTGCCTGAACAACATAGTGATTATATTTTTGCAACTGTTGGTGAAGAATGGGGTTTCTTTGGTTCAATATTTACAATTACTCTTTTTACAATTTTAATTCTAAGAATGATTAGTCGAGCAAACACTAATAGAAACATATTTAATAAAATTTTTATATATAGTGTAGCCTCTATTTTCTTCTTTCAATTTACTATTAATATCAGTATGGTTTTAGGTATTTTTCCTACTGTAGGAATTCCACTACCATTTATAAGTTATGGTGGATCTAGCTTACTTGCATCAATTATTCTGTTTGGGGGATACATCAAATTAGATTCTGTTAAAAAAGAAAAATGGTAATTCTATTTTATAATTTCAGAATAGAAATTTGAAATATAAATAAAACTAGTAACTAATATCATTAGAAAAAATCCGGGAATTAGCGCTAGATACGCATTTCCTAAAAGAATGTACTGATAATTTTCTTTGATCATATAACCCCAACTAGGTAGAGGAGGCTGAGTGCCAATCCCAAGAAAACTTAAGCCACTTTCTAATAAAATACTTGATGCAAAATTTGTTGCAGAAATAATTAGAATAGGTCCAATTATATTTGGAAGAATATGATTTAAAATAATTTTATAATGACTGATGCCTAAAACTTTAATGGCAATTATGTAATCTTTTTCCTTTTCTGACTTAATTTTACCTCTTACTAGTCGAGCAACTTCAACCCAAATAGAGCAGCCAATTGCAATATAGATTTGCCAAAAACCTTTTCCAATAGCTAGAGATATTGCGATAACTAATAATAGTGTTGGTATAGACCAAAAAATATTAATTAACCATACCACAATAGCATCAATTCTTCCTCCAAAATATCCACCAATTACACCAAAAAAAACACCAATAATTGTTGATATAATTACAGCCATAATTCCAATAGACAATGAAACTCTTGTGCCTAATAAAATTCTACTAAAAACATCTCTTCCGAAAATATCTGTTCCAAAATAAAATTTTTTTTTAGTTACATATTCAGATTTTATCATTTCTAAATTAGTTTGATCAAATAGTTTGAAATCGAATGATTTTAAAATTTTTGAGTTGTCATCAGAATAAATATTTACAATTACTTGTTTTCCATCGCTATAAATTGAATTAATAGCATATTCCTCAAATGTTTTTTCACTACCAAAAAATAAATCTAAAAATTTAAACTCATATTGTTTTACAGGAACTTTTAATACTGATATTTCAAAACCAGGTTTTTTTGATTGAATATTCAAATTCATCGAATTTGCATTTTCAGTTTTATCAGGTATGATTAAAAAAGCAAAAATTGAAATTATTAAACAAATAAAAATATATAGGAATGATAACTTTAATGGAATATTCTTTAACAAATTACAAAATTTGATTATTCAGTGTTAACTAAAATCATTTCAGAATTAGTTTTATAAGAAAATATTTGTTCTAAAACGTTTATACCCTCACTAATAAAAATATCCCTTTTTAGGTTTTTATGCCAACGATTTCTGTTACTTAACAAGTCTTTATTTGACATAATGAAATCTTTTTCAGAACTAAGTAATTTAAAATTTAAATTATTAGAATAATCAGAAATACTTTCAAATAGTTTATTTTTTTCACTATTATTTTCAATATAGTCCTTGTAAGATAAAAAATTGAGGGGAATGAATTTGTTATCACGTTGCTCTTTAATCCAATCAGCTCTTTCAGAAATTAACTGATGATAATTATTTGAATTAATCCTATTTTGAGCATTAGTGGTTATAAAATTAAAATTTTTAAATCCAGTCCATTTAGTATAAAAAGCAGCATCAATTTTATCCCATTTGAGTGGGTTTTTTTCATCCCTTTCTCCATTAAATATATGCATATAGCTGTCAGGAATAATAACATCACTTTTCACTCCCTCTAGCTGGACTGACTCTCCATTAATCCTATAAAACTTATCAGTAGTAATTTTAATAGCTCCCATATCAAAATCAGAATTTGAAATAAACTTATTGAGATCAATAATGTTTTGAACGGTACCTTTTCCAAAAGATTTTTCACTTCCAATTATTACTGCTCTTCTATAATCTTGAAGGGCAGCTGCAAGTATTTCAGATGCAGATGCTGACATTTCGTTAATTAAAACTACTAATGGTCCATCCCAAATAATTTCTGGATTTCTGTCATACAATACTTGTTTTCTATTTCCGATTGATTTAACCTGAACAACAGGTCCCTTTTCAATAAATAAACCAGTCATATCTACAACAGTTTGAAGTGATCCACCACCATTATTTCTTAAGTCGAGAATCAAACCTTGCATTCCATTATTTTTTAGTTTTATAATATGATTTTTAACATCATCAGCTGAATTTCTATTTTTATAATCAGTAAAATCAACATAAAATTTCGGTAAACTTATATATCCATAATTAATATTTTCTTTATTGATTAAAGTTGATTTTGCATATACCTCCTCTAATTCAACTAAATCTCTCATAATTCTAACATCTTTAATAGAACCATCTATTTTTTTTACAGTTAGAGTTACATAAGATTTAGCAGGCCCCATAATTAATTTAATTGCATTATCTAATGGCATACCAACAACATCAATAGGTTCATTGTTCTCCTGTGAAACTTTTAAAATTATATCACCAATGTCTAAAAGCTTATCCTTCCATATTGGACCTCCAATTATTATTTCTACTATTTTAATTGCACCTTCAGTTTTTGTTAGTCTTGCACCAATTCCATTAAATTTTCCTGAAATGTTAATATCAAATCTTTCTTTATCATCAGGTTTAAAATAAAAAGTATGTGGATCAAGCTGATTTAAAAAAGAATTTATATATAAAGCAAACCAATCGTCTCTGTCCATATCATTATAAAATTCAAAGAAATCTTCTGTGTTTTTTTTGACTATAGCTAAAGATTCATTATACACTCTATCATTAATATTTTCTAGGGAATCTCCTAACTTAAGTAGAGCAATATCAAGAGTTGAAAACTTAAGCTGTTTCCTCCATCGTTGTTTTACTTCGTTTTTATTTTTTGAATATTCCTTTTTATCAAAGTCAAGATCTAAAATTTCTTTAGATTTAAAATCAAAAGGATTACTTATTATTTCTTCATAATATTCTTTAATTTCCTTAAATCTTAATTTACTAGTTTCGAAAACAAGATTAAAAAAAGTTAGGTCATAGTTTTTAATTTGATCATCAAGCTTAAACTTGTAATTTTGAAATATTTTAATATCTGATTTCAAGAAAAATCTTTTTTGACTGTCAAGTTGATCAATAAAAGAATGAAAAATTTTTTCGGAAATATCATCATTAATTTCAATTTTATTATAATGACCTTTTTCAACTACATATTTAACAATCTCAATTAATAATCTGTCCTTATTTGGATCGGAAAATTTTTTATTGGATATGGAA
>CESF01008907.1_pt1 | contig 16290 bp, 14 predicted proteins | sample 356331 | NCBI WGS metagenome assembly CESF01 (sample SAMEA2621779, study PRJEB7988) | marine metagenome | biome: marine biome (ENVO:00000447); feature: surface water layer (ENVO:00002042); material: "saline water (ENVO:00002010), including plankton (ENVO:xxxxxxxx)" | depth 5 m
TAACATATCAACTAGTGAAAGAGATCTAGAAAGGTTAGGGAATGTATCTAATCTAGATTGAAATTTGTCAACTCTTCTAAGTAGTTTAGATTTTTCAATTCCATTTTCAGTTCTTGAGTCAATAACAATATCCAAAGGAATAACTCCTCCCATTTCTCTTTCGAAAAATTTCATCTGGGTAACAAGAGGATCATTTGGATTAATATCTGTCGTTAGGTTACCTGTCGTCTTCATTAAAGTCATTCCAAATAGTCCAAAAATTAAAATGACGAACGCACCCAAATAAACTTTCTTTCTATGGTCTTGTGATATTCGGACTAGCCATTCAATCCATTTTGTGATCCATTTTTGACTCAAATGATTATAATGCCGCTCTTTTGGCTCAGATAGCCAACTGTATAAAACAGGAATTGTTGTTAAGGAAAGAATGTAGACAACAAGAATATTAATTGTTGCTGCAACTCCAAAATGAACAAGTGCATCACTCGATGTTAAAATAAATGTGGCAAAACCTAATGCAGTAGTTGTATTTGTTAAAAAAGCAACACCACCAATTTTTTTTACGGTATGAATTAGTGCCTGTTTAACTTTTTTATCTTTTGAATATTCTTGATGATATTTATTAATGAAGAAAATACAATTGGGAACAACTATGACTATTAACAATGGGGGTAAAAGAGCCGAAAATAATGTTATTTTAAAACCAAGCAAGCCCATTATTCCGAATGAACCAACAACACCAAATGCAACTACGACCAATGCAATAATTGCTGCCCTAAGACTTCTTAGTAAAATAAGCATAATCAATACTGTGACAAAGCCAGTTAAAGCCATAAATAAGTTTATCTCACTTTTTATAGAACGAGCATTTTTTAATCTCAAATAAGGCAAACCAGAAACCTCAATCGGGATACCTGTTCTCCTTTCAAAACGCTTTGTTTCGATATGAATTCTGTCAAATAAGTCGTATATAACTTCACTGTAATTGGCTTTCTCGGTTATCGAAACAGCCATTAAATGAGTTTTATTGTCACGGCTACTTAATAAGCCGTGATAAATAGGTAAAGCTTCATAATGATTGCGAATATTAAAAGCTTTTTTCGGACTATTAATTTTTCCATCCATTATCGGACGAGATTCCATTTGTGCGTCCTCATCATTACCTAGTGTTAGGTCAACAGCATTGTGAAGAGAGAATACTCCTGTAACTTCATTCTCTTTCTCCAGTCTTTCAGCCATATTTTGCCAGGCATTCAAGACAGATGGTGTAAAAAATGCATTGTCTTTAGCACCTAAAACAATTGAATTTCCTGAGCCAGTGAAATCTTTTTGGAATTCGGTGTATGTGGTGTATACCGAATCATCAGATGGTAACATTTTTGCAAAATGATAACTTATATCAACATTTCGACCCACAAAGCCCATGAATAGAACATAGAGCAACCAAAAAATCAAAACACCTTTTCGATTTTTAAGTATGAAATGTCCTAATTTTTCCCACATAGACTAACAAAGGTAAGGTCAGAAAAACATAAAGGATAAAGATCCAAGAGGAAGATTTCAAATAAGCTTATCTCATCAATGTTGGACGTGATGGCGCAGCGTCATTTGCTATCGATGCCACTTGCATTGCAAGTGACCAATATCCATCTTCTATATCATCATTTATGTAAATAAGTTCGGTTATTGTTGCGTTCAATCTAGCTTCATGCCCAGGCACTTTCTCCCCTTCGTTAAGCCCCCAAAAGCTCCTGTGTGATAATAATTTACCGCCATCTTCTTCTCTATCTACACTCGGTAGATCGACCAACCAATGTAAAATTCCTTTTTTTCTTAGAAAGTAGCCTACCTCCTTGGAAAAAAAAGGAGCATCTTGAGATGAAAAATTCATATTCTTTTTTTCCGCTGAATTCGGATTTGACCTAACAACCAATGCCGTTAAATCATTGGAGGGTCTCCAATGATTCCAAGCCTTCTCAATTTGATCTAATTCTATGATTTTCCCATTTTCACCATAGTCTTTATAATCAACTGTAATAAGAAGAGCAGTCTGGAGAAATGGGATACTAACACCACTGATTGGATGCCAAGTTTTACAAACATGACCGAGAGTTTCAGTATGACTCCCATGAGCGTGAGGATTAAAATTTATATTAAAGAAATTCACATCGCCACCTAAACCCACAGAGCCAATCCATTTATCTATTCTTACAGGGTCTCTTTTCATTCCAGGGATATACCAAGCCCTGGTACGTCCTTCTTCTATCGAAGTACTTAAATCATGGATTATTTTTGGATTTTTCACTGTACTTAAATTAAGGTATAAATCCATCTGATGCAATTCTATCAGCCCAAAACAAGCCCTTATCCAAAAGCTTCCAAAACCCATATTCATCTTTTTTTAACCTTTCGGCATCTAGATGAGGCCTCCAACACTTTTCTATATCACTCGACCATTTGCCTAATATTTTAGAATCTAAGCCTTCCCTCGTTCTTAATTGAGTCATAATTATCTCATTGATAATGTCTCTTTTCTCCAGAAATTCTTCTTCATACCATGAATTATTAACCCCTACTGATTTTTGATATTTAATGTTATTACTTACATTCCATCGCCTTATAGAACCTCCATCATAAGAATGAGCTCCAGGACCAATTCCATAATACGGTTTCCTCAGCCAATATCTAGAATTATGTACGGATCTCCATTCTGGTAAACAAGAATTGCTGATTTCATAACAATCCCATCCTTGTTGACATAAATAGTTTCTATACCAACGAAAATCTTCTTCAGCTCTATCATCACAAAGGGGTTTAGATTCTCCTTTTTTTATTTCATAAAAAAGCTGGGTCTTTCTTTCTACTGTTAAGGCATAAGTAGACAGGTGAACTAATTTCATTTCCAATGCTTTGTTTACGTTGAATTGCCACTCACTTAAAGATGAACTCGGTATTCCATAAATTAGATCAATACTAATATTTTCAAAGCCTGCGTCCTGCGCTCTCAATATTGATGTTGATGCTTCGATTGAATTATGTGAACGGTTCATCCATTTCAATTTATCATCAATAAAAGACTGAACTCCAATACTCAACCTATTAATTCCTAATTTCTTCCAATTCGATAAAGATTCATTATTTACATCCTCTGGATTTACTTCAAGGGTAAACTCACCACCTTTTTTTAGGGGAGCGTTTTTCATTGCTGAATCAACTAAAGACGAAATTATCTTTGCTGGCAATAAAGAGGGTGTGCCTCCACCAAAATAATATGTATCCTGCTCTATTGGGGCTGATAAGAATCTTAAATCAATTTCTCGCTCCATTGCTTTGAGAGTATTTTCAATTCCTCTAAGATTAGTGGAAAAATGAAAATCACAATAATTACATGCCTGGCGACAAAATGGAATATGAATGTAAAGTCCCAATTAAATTATTTTCAAATCCATTCTAAAAACGGTACCCTTATCTAATTGAGACTTTAAAAGGTATAACCTACCGCCATGAACTATTTCAACAATACGTTTTGATAAAGAAAGGCCAAGTCCCCATCCGCGACTTTTTGTTGTGAAACCTGGTTTAAATATATTCCGACGATCTTTTGTACTTATTCCTTTTCCGCTATCATCAAAATCGATAGAAATAGATTTCTCTAAAACCCTAATTGATATTGATAATACTCCTTTACCATCCATAGCGTCAATTGCATTTCGCATTAAATTCTCAAAAACCCAACCTATTAAAACAGGTTCAACTTTTAAGTTTGGTAATTGATGATTGGACTTAATATTAATTTTTAGAGTCTTTGAACTTCTTTTTTGCATATAGTCAGAACTTTGATTTAAAAGACCCATTATGTCTACTTTAGAAAAAGTAGGTTCTGATCCAATTTTTGAAAAACGATCGGCAACGATTTGAAGCCTTGACAGATCTTTTTTAATCTCATTTAGAGCTTTAGATTTAACCCCCTCTTCCTCAAGTATCGTTGTCCAACCAAATAATGCAGATAATGGTGTTCCAAGCTGATGAGCTGTCTCTTTTGCCATTCCGTTCCAAACAAGATTCTGCTCAGATTTCCTCGATCGACTAAAAGCTAAGTATGCAAAAAATAAATAAAGGCTAATTATTCCAAGAAATAATTTTGGAAAAAACCTGAGCCTTTTTAGACTTCTAGATTCATCTCGGTAAATGAACTGCTCTACTCCTGGTGAGATATTTACTGTAATAGGGTCGGAGTAATCCATCATTTTACTCAACTCTTTACTAAGAAAATTAATAGATGTATCCTTACTATTGAGGTTTCGATAAGTGAGAATTCTATTTTGATCATCCGTTAGAATCAATGGAATACTTGTATTTAACTCTATGATTCTAGTCGCCATTGTTAAATCAGAATTTGAATTTGAACTCAGTATTAGAGAAATGGCCTCTCCCCAGAGCCTTACTCGATCATTTTCTTGAGCCCGAAGTTGGTCTGTAAACCTCTCTGTGTAAATAAGTGTCAAAACACCTATCAAAATTGCCAAAAGAAGCAATCCACCTTTCCATAACGATTTCAAGAAAAATGAATTTAATTTAAACATAGTGCGAATATAGTTGCTGTTTTTTCTAGTAAATATTAGCTAAAAAGAAATAAAGTGGCTAATTGATAAAATTAATACTATTGAATTATCAATAATATGACCATTTTTGCAAGCTGATTTAAACTATATGAAATTCCTTTTTCTTATTGTCTTGGTAATATTTTTTGCTATTGACTTTTATGCCTTTCAAACATTTAGGTCCTTAGGCTTAAGCAAAAAATTTGAGAAATTATTTTGGATTATTAATGTTATCGGATATATCGGAATTTTTTATTCCGGTTTTTTTTTCAGCCCCAAACAACATTCTTCTTTATCAAGGATTTTACCTCAGTTTATTTCAGCTTACATCATTTTGTTTTACATACCAAAACTCATACCCATTTTCCTTGGCACGATAGAAGATTTTTATCGTACTGGAAACAAAATGCTTTCTAATGAATGGCCTAGTAGGCGTCGGTTTATTGGATTAATCAGTTGGGGTTTAGCTACGGTTCCATTTTTTGGCATCCTTCATGGAGTATTTCGTGGGCGATCAAAATATAGAGTGCTAAATAATTCAGTAAAAATAAACGGATTACCTGATGGATTTAATGGATTTAAAATTCTTCAAATCAGTGATATTCACTCAGGAAGCTTCATTAGCTATGAAGAAGTTCAACTTGGAGTCGAATTAATTAAAAAACAAAAACCCGATCTCGTCGTTTTCACGGGAGATTTAGTAAACAATCTATATTCCGAAATGGAGCCATGGATCAATTTATTCAAAGAAATTGAAGCGCCTATGGGAGTCTATAGTATCCTTGGAAACCATGATTATGGAGATTATGTCAAGTGGCCAAATATTGAAAAGAAAAAAGAGAATTTGAACAAGCTGTGCCAAATTCATGATAAACTAGGATGGAATCTTTTGAGAAACCAGAATGCTACCATAAAAAAAAATGGAGACTTCCTAGATATTGTTGGAGTTGAAAATTGGGGAAATCCACCATTCCCAAAATATGGAGACCTTAATCTTGCTCTTGAAGGCTTGGAACTCAAAACACCAAAAATATTATTGAGTCATGACCCTACTCATTTTGATGGTGAAGTTGTTCATCATGAATCCAACATCCCACTTACTTTGAGTGGTCACACTCATGGTATGCAATTTGGGATTGAAATCCCTGGATGGATAAAATGGAGTCCAGTAAAATTTAAATATCCTAGATGGGCAGGTAGCTATTTTGATGAAAAATCACAAAGAAACCTATATGTAAATAGAGGTTTCGGGTATCTTGCATTTCCAGGTAGAGTTGGAATTTGGCCTGAAATTACCATGCATGAACTCCGAAAATAACATTTTAAATTATTAATACTCTCTTTAAATCCTTAGTTTTATTACATATTGAATAATAATTATCGCTATGAAAACAAGAGTTTTACTTCTTATCACAATCCTTATTTTCTCATTTCCAGCTTTAACTTACAAGAATGGGGCACCTTCCGGGAAAACAGGGTCCCCAAAAAGTAACAACAATACTTGTTATAATTCCTATTGTCACAATGGACCTTCTGCATCAACCCAAACAATATCCGTGAGCTCAAATATTCCAGCAGATGGATATATCCCAAATACAGATTACACTTTTACAATAACCTCCAAATCCAACGGAGCAAGTGATGCAAAAATGGGATTTGAATCTTCCATAGAAAGCCTGGGGCAACACCAAGGGTCTTTAACTCAAGTTTCAGGATCATCCCAAATTAAAAGCTCCAATTTTGTAACACATACCAGCACGAGTAATACACCGAGCTCAGGAGAAAAATCATGGGATTTTATATGGAATTCAGGACTAGCACCGGATAGTGTTGTTATATATACTGCTGGGATTTTTGGCAATGGAAATAATGCTCCAAATGGTGACGTATTATTATTAGAAACAAAAGTTTTAAGAAAAAGCAGCTTGACTCTTAATGAAGACGATACAGATTATTTTTTGGTTTATCCAAACCCTGCTAAAAACTGGATTCAAGTTTCTAATTCCAAAGCAAATTCTAATGGTTTCATTTACATTTCAGACCTCTCTGGAAAAGTTGTATTAAAATCAGATTGGGTTTCAAATGATCAAAATGGCAAATTGATGGATATTTCTGAATTATCAAATGGGATTTATAGTTTCAACTTAATCCTTGAAAATGGGGAAAACTTTCATTTAAAACTAAAAGTCTTAAGGTAAGAAACTGCTTTTTGGCATGAAATTCGTACCCCTCAAGTATGCTTAAAATTATTAATAGGATATTTGTAAATGGGAAAATTTTATGGGTTTCAACTTTTCTATTTTTAAGCTTTGCATCAAAAGCTCAAAATGAAAGTTTAAAATTTTATATCCAAGCTGGGATTAATCAAAATACTGGATCTCTCGGTTTTGATAGTGCTTTAGCATCAGCAAGTCAGTTAATTTCTGATATAAATGCCTTCAATGGTTGGCAAGTTGGATTTACAATACGTGAATACCACAGCGAGACTCAGTATCTAGCTTTTGAGACTCTATACTCATCGAATGAAACAAAATTAGTAATAGGCCCTCCTGACTCTTTAAGCCTTCCGATAACACAAACTTTAAATTCTCAGAAAATCATGCTTTCTATCTCTCCAGGCTTTAGAATCTTTCGACTAATACGCGGTCAGGCTGGGTTAAATGGAATATTTGAATTGAATAACGGTTTTCAAGAAAGCTTTGATAGTTTCAAACTTGCGTACCGCCTAGGGGTTGGATTGGATATTTTTAAATTAAGTGCGGACGTATCTTACAATGCATCTTTTAATAAATCTTTTGGCGTCTTAGATGGAATCCCCTTGAGCAACTCACACTCTCAATTTTTATTTACAATAGGGTATAAATTTTAATGCAATCAGGAAGTTTGGCACGCATTTTGGGTTATAAATGATAACGAGAGATAATGTGTTTAGGTGATTAAGAGTTAACAAAAAATTTTGTTGATCCAATCTCTCGAAAAACCCTGGGAAACCAGGGTTTTTTATTTTAAATCCACATATATATTCTTCGGTTCGGTGAAAAAACGAAGGGACTCATAACCTCCTTCTCGTCCAACACCACTTTCTTTTACACCACCAAAAGGAGTTCTTAAGTCTCTTACAAGCCAACTATTTATCCAAATAATACCTGCAGCAATGTTATCTGCAATTCTATGTGCTTTTTTTAAGTCATTTGTCCAAACCGTAGCTGCTAAGCCATACCTAGAATTATTTGCGAGCTGTATAGCTTCGTTTTCCGAACTAAATGGCATAACTGTTACTACAGGTCCAAAGATTTCTTCTTGATTTGTTCGGCAAGACATATCTAATCTGGAAATGATAGTTGGACTCATATAAAATCCTCCAGAGTACTCACCCTCAAGAGTAATTGACTCACCGCCAAACTCAACTTTACCACCTTCTTTTTTAGCTAATTCGACATACGACAAAATTTTTTCCTTATGATCTTTAGAAACGATAGAGCCTAAATCAGATTTTGGGTCCATCGGGGGGCCAATTTTCAATTTTTTTGTTTCTTGAATAAATGCTTTTAAAAAGCGAGTATATAAGTTACTCTCAACTAAAATTCGACTTCCACATAGACATATTTGTCCTTGGTTTGAGAAAGAAGACCTCACCGTTGTTTGAATCATTTTATCAAAATCACAATCTGAAAAAATAACATTTGGATTCTTACCGCCTAACTCAAGACTAATTTTCTTAAAATTAGCTGCTGCAATTCTATTTATTTTCTCACCAGTAGTCGTTCCACCAGTAAAAGATATTAGAGATACATCCGAGTGACTTACAAGAGGCTGACCTGCATCTTCGCCCTTGCCATGAATGATATTGATTACTCCCTTTGGGAATCCAACCTTATCTATCAACTCAGAAAGAATAAAAGCAGTTGCAGGTGTAATTTCAGAAGGTTTTGCAACAACAGTATTACCAGCTGCTAAGGCAGGGGCAATTTTCCATGTAAATAAATATAGTGGCAGATTCCATGGAGAGATACATGCGACAACACCCATAGGACGCCTAAGGGTGTAGTTAAATCCACTAATCCCCATATCGTGAATCTCACTTTTTTCGTGTAAAATAGCTGTTGCAAAAAAACGAAAATTATCAATTGCGCGAGGGATATCAACTTTTTTTGCCAAGGACAATGGCTTCCCATTATCTTTTGACTCTGCTTTTGCAAAATATTCTAACTTTTCATCTAATTCATCTGCTAATTTCAATAAGTAGGAAGACCTCTTCGAAGCTGATAATTGAGACCAACTTGGAAAGGCCTTTTTTGCAGATCCCACAGCATGAGTAACATCAGCTTCTGTGCTTTTAGGTATTTCCCCATAGATTTTGCCTGTAGAAGGATCAATATTATCTATATATCTACCATTTTGGGGTTCGACAAAAACTCCGTCTATATAATTTGCTATTCTCATCAGCCTAAAGGTTAGGAGTTCTTCCCCCATCAACGGGTAAATTAATCCCCGTTATATATGAAGAGTCTGAAGATGCTAAAAATACAATTGCGCGAGCAATTTCTTCAGGCTCTGCGAATCTTTGCATAGGAATTTCGTCACGCATTTCTTCTTTAATTTTCTCTTCGCTACTGCCTTGGTTCAACGATTTTCGAACAATAATTTCATTAAGCCTTTCAGTTAAAGTAGCGCCTGGTAAAACATTATTTACTGTTATTGAATCTGGTGCCAGCTCGTTAGCTAATGTCTTTGACCAATTTGCCACAGCAGCCCTAACAGTATTACTTACTCCAAGTCCCGTCAAAGGAGCTTTTACTGATGTACTAACAACATTTATTATTCTACCGTAACCTGAGGCTTTCATACCTGGAATCAATAATTGAGAGAGGTTATGGTTATTAATTAAATGATTTCTGAATGCATTATTAAAGTCTTCTTCAGAAGAGTTGATGATTGAACCTGAGGGGGGGCCGCCAGTATTATTCACAAGGATATTTATAATCTTTCCTTGATCTAAATAATCTTGAACAACTCTTTTAACGCTAGAAGGCTCACTAAAGTCTGCAACAAGAATTTCATGAGATTGTCCCAATTTCGTGTCTAATTCAAGTCGAGTTTCTTCTAATTTTTCTTTATTCCGAGACAACAGAACGATTGAAACTCCCATCTCCGAAAGCAAATTTGCCGCAGCCCTTCCAATCCCCTGAGTGCTGCCTCCGACAAGCGCAGTTTTACCAATTAAATTGCTTTTCATTTCATGAAGTTACTTAAGGATTATTTGAATCAACTAAATATAATAATATCTTGAAAATCAGTTGTTGCTCCCTTTCTTCCTGACCAACTACCATGAAATGTCTTTGCTTTCTTCCATCCTGCATCATTAGCCCATTGTACAATCTTCTTTTCTTCAAAGGCAACATTTGCACCCTTTGAAATTTTACTCATATACCAGGCATCGTGAATTTTGAACTTAAATGGATATTTTGATTTCTGAGAAGTGATTATCGACTCCTGATCCATGAGAAAAAATGTTGCTAAAAATCTTCCTCCAGGACGAATAACCCGTCTTGCTTCTTTTAAATAATTGATAACTGCATCCGGTTCTAAATGAGTAAAAACACTCGACGCCCAGGCAAAATCGAAATTATTTTGATCATAAGGGAAAACAAACTTTGATGCGCATGCTCCATTTTTTACATAAAGATCATTCTCGATATAAACATGTCGAAACGAAAAATTTGGAAATTTCTTCGTGATTCGTTTTGAACAATCATCTACTGCGCTTTTGACAATTTCAAACCCTTCATATGATGCTTTTTTATGAAGGTAATTGGTCAAAGGTATTGCCATTCGCCCAAGGCCAGATCCGATATCTAAAACATGATCCTTTGCCTTTAGCCCTCCCAATTCAATAAAGTATTTTTTGTATTTGAGACCATTCTCTAAAAAATCTCCTCCTCCAGTAAAAACCTCTCCAGGTGATGGAAGGACAATCCCATTGTATGTTTTCTTCCCTTTTAAAAAAAAATAAAAATCTAATGGAAAGAAAAATATTCTGCGAATAAATCTTCTTCCTCTTGGACTTAGTAAATAAAAAAATGAACGAAAGTACTGTTTCATGAAATTAATCAACCAGTTTTCATCGCTGCCTCTATTTCAGATACTTCTTTAGGAATTTCTTTTGTCAAATTAATATATCCACTAGATGTAATTAATATATCATCTTCGATTCTTATTCCAATACCTTCTTCTGGTATGTAGATCCCTGGTTCACAGGTAAAAACCATTCCGGCTTCCATTGGAGAGCCATCCCACAAGCCATAATCGTGAACATCAAGGCCTAAGTAGTGAGATGTTCCATGCATAAAATATTTCTTGTATGCTGGCCATGAAGGGTTTTGATTATCAACTTCTTCTTGTGAAAGTAGGTTCAGATTGATAAGTTCTTTTGTCATAAGATCGCCGACTCGCTTATGGTACTCAGACAAGACGGCGCCTGGCTTCAAAAGCTCTATTGAAGCTTTTTCAACTCTTAGAACAGATTCATATACCTCCCTTTGACGATCAGTAAACTTACCATTGACAGGGAAACATCTTGTGACATCACAAGCATAATTCGCATATTCGGCACCAACATCAATCAAGATCAAATCCCCTGAAATACATTGTTTATTGTTTTCTAAATAATGCAAAACACAGGCATTTGAACCACTCCCAATGATGGGAGAATAGGCAAACCCTCTTGAACGTCTTTTAACAAATTCATGAATGAACTCTGCTTCAATCTCATGTTCCCAGCAGTCCGGTTTAAGAAATTTTAAAACCCTATTGAAACCAGCAGCAGTAATTTCGGCAGCAATTTTCATAACCTCAATTTCTAAAGCTGTTTTGATAGCTCTTAATTTGTTTAAAAAGGGAGCAGATCGCTTATAATTATGATTAGGATATATTTTCTTAAGCTCAGCATTTAATCTCATTTCTCGAGTTTGTACTGGAGTATTTCTTCTAAGATGCTCTTGAGTAAGCAGGTATACATTTTCGGTTTGACTCATCAAACTTTTCATAATTGTATCGAATTCACTTAACCAATAGACTGTTTGTATTCCACTTACTTCGAAAGCTTCCTTTTTTGTAAGCTTCTCACCTTCCCAGACAGCGATTAAGTCATTTGTTTCAGTAAGAAAAAGGAGCTCTTTATCCTCATTTCTTTTTGCATCCGGGGAAATAACTAAAACTGAATCTTCTTGATCGACCCCAGATAACCACAAAATATCTGTGGCCTGTTTAAAAGGCATTGTTCCGTCTGCACTAGTTGGGTAAATGTCATTAGAATGAAAAATAGCAAGAGAATTGGGTTCCATCATACTTTTAAATCGTTCTCGATTATCAATGAAAAGCTGTTTATTAAGTCGATGGTATTTCATATTTAACGAAGATAAGACCTTTTAACTTCATCGCTCAAATGCTTTTAACCATGAACTTTCTTTTCGCTTTTGGACTTACTTTTGTATACGAATTAAGAATTACTCAAATTATGACAATATCAACTGGGCTTGTGCGATCTTCATTAGTGAGAAAGTATTGGATGGCTCTTACTGGTTTGTTCTTATGCTCCTTTTTAGTGGTTCATTTGCTCGGAAATCTTCCTCTTTTAATGGAGGATAAAGAAAGCTTTAATAGCTATGCTCATTTCATGACAAATTTTCCCCTTATCAAAATAATCAGCTACGGGCTTTATTTAAGCATAGTCTTACATTCCGTAGATGGTTTGCTTTTAACTCGAAGTAATAAAAAAGCGCGAGAGACTTCCTACGTTCAATATAATGGAAAAGCAAATGCATCATGGTCCTCGCGAAATATGGCGATACTAGGTACCCTAACTCTAGTTTTTCTTATTATCCATATGAAAAGCTTCTGGTACGAAATGCACTTTGGAAATATTCCGGTTTATACAAACAGCAGTGGGAAAGAATTAAAAGACTTGTACTCAATTACTGTTGCTGCATTTGAACAACCTTGGTACTCCATTTTTTATGTATTTGCGATGATGGGTTTAGGCTTTCATTTATGGCACGGATTTGCAAGTTCATTTCAAACTCTGGGAATTAATCACGCAAAGTACACACCGTTTATTGAGATATTCGGAAAAGCCTTTTCCGTAATTATTTCTTTGGCGTTCGCTAGTATTCCATTATATATTCTATTGTCCTGAACTAACCTGTAAATTAATCGATGTCAAAATTAAAATCGGAAATACCTGAAGGTTCATTAGCAGAAAAATGGACAAAGCACAAAGCTAAGATTCCATTAGTTAGTCCTGCGAACAAAAGGCAAATTGATGTTATCGTTGTGGGAACCGGATTAGCCGGTAGCTCAGCAGCAGCCTCATTGGCTGAACTTGGTTATAATGTCAAAGCTTTTTGTTTCCAAGACTCTCCCAGAAGAGCACACTCAATAGCTGCACAAGGAGGAATAAATGCTGCAAAAAATTACCAGAATGATGGAGATTCTGTGTTTCGACTGTTCTATGACACCATAAAAGGTGGAGATTACAGAAGCCGAGAGGCTAATGTCCACAGGCTTGCAGAAGTTAGTACCAATATTATTGACCAATGTGTTGCTCAAGGAGTACCATTTGCCAGAGAATATGGCGGACTCTTAGACAATAGGTCCTTTGGTGGGGTTCAAGTAAGCAGAACGTTTTACGCCAAAGGTCAGACCGGGCAACAACTTTTATTGGGTGCTTACTCAGCTCTCTCCCGTCAAGTTGCAAAGGGTAGAGTAGAACTCTTATCCCGTCATGAAATGGTAGAGCTTGTTGTTGTAGATGGAAAGTCTAGAGGAATCATAGCTCGAAATTTGGTCACTGGCGAACTTGAGCGTCATTCTGCACATGCTGTGCTTTTATGCACAGGAGGATATGGAAATGTTTTCTATTTAAGCACAAATGCAATGGGATCAAATGTCACAGCAGCTTGGAAAGCTCATAAAAAAGGAGCGTTTATGGCAAACCCATGCTTCACTCAGATTCACCCTACTTGCATTCCTGTCAGTGGAGATTCACAATCTAAACTGACTTTAATGTCAGAATCTTTAAGAAATGATGGACGAATCTGGGTTCCTAAAAAAATCGAGGATGCAAAAGCCATTAGAGAAGGAAAAATAAAACCCACAGATCTTCCTGAAGAAGAAAGAGATTACTATCTAGAGAGAAGATACCCCGCTTTTGGGAATTTGGTTCCCCGAGATGTTGCATCAAGAGCAGCAAAAGAGCGATGCGATGCTGGTTTTGGAGTAAATAAGACCGGAGAAGCCGTTTATTTAGACTTTTCATCTGCCATTGAGCGATTTGGTGCTGAAGCTGCGCATGTTAAGGGAATTCAAAACCCAAGTGATGAAGACATCAAAAAATTAGGTGAACGAGTCATTGAATCAAAATATGGAAATCTTTTTCAGATGTATGAAAAAATTACCGCGCAAAACCCATATAAAACTCCCATGATGATTTATCCTGCTGTTCATTATACGATGGGAGGCGTTTGGGTAGATTATAATTTAATGACAACAGTTCCTGGGTTATTCGCATTAGGAGAAGCTAATTTTTCTGATCATGGGGCTAACCGACTCGGAGCTTCTGCTCTTATGCAGGGGTTAGCAGATGGTTACTTTGTGGCTCCTTATACAATTGGAACCTATTTATCAAAAGATATTATTACGGGGAAAATCTCTACCAATTTACCAGAGTTTGAAGAAGCTGAGAATAATGCCAGAAAACGAATGGAGGGATTCCTAAATAATAATGGGAATACTCCCGTTGAGTCTTTCCATAGAGACTTAGGGAAAATAATGTGGTCTCAATGTGGTATGGCCAGGAATGAAAAAGATTTAAAAAAAGCGATAGCTGATATTCGTTCACTACGAGATAAGTTCTATGCCGAAGTTAAAGTCACAGGTAAAATGAATGAAATGAACCCTGAGTTAGACAAAGCAGGTAGAGTTGCGGACTTTCTTGAATTAGGAGAATTAATGTGTATGGATGCCCTAGCGCGAGAAGAATCCTGTGGCGGTCATTTTCGGGAAGAATATCAATCTAAAGAAGGTGAGGCCGTCCGAAAAGATGGCGAATTTGCTTTTGTTTCCGCTTGGGAATTTTCCGAAAATGATCCAGGAAAATCGAAACTTCATAAAGAGGAACTTTCATTCGAAAATGTTGAACTAAATACCCGCTCTTACAAATGAATTTTACAATCAATGTTTGGCGACAAAATGGCCCTAAAGAAAAAGGAAAAATTGCAACTTATCAAGTAAGTGGTATCTCCAACGATATGTCTTTTCTAGAAATGATTGATGTCCTAAATGAGCAATTAATTACGCAAAATATAAATCCAGTAGTTTTTGATCATGATTGCCGAGAAGGGATTTGCGGAATGTGTTCAATGTTCATTAATGGAGAAGCGCATGGCCCCGGACGAGGTGTAACAACATGTCAGCTTCATATGAGGGAATTTAAAGATGGTGATACCATAACCATTGAGCCATTTAGAGCAAAAGCTTTCCCTGTAATCAAAGACTTAATGGTAGATAGAAGCTCATTTGACAGAATCATTCAAGCAGGAGGATACGTTTCTGTAAACACGTCTGGTAACCTTCCAGATGCCAATGCTACACCAATTGAAAAGCAAGATGCAGATGCAGCGTTTGATGCAGCTACATGCATTGGCTGTGGGGCATGTGTTGCGACATGTAAAAACGCTTCAGCTATGCTTTTTACGTCTGCAAAAGTGAGTCAACTATCTCTTCTTCCCCAAGGCAAAATTGAGGCCAATGAACGTGTACTAAATATGGTGAAACAAATGGACATGGAAGGATTTGGGAATTGTACAAACACAGGGGCATGCGAAGTCGAATGCCCAAAAGGAATTAGTATCGAAAATATAGCCAGAATGAATAGAGAATTTTTAGGTGCATCAATTACATCCAAATAAATTTAACTAACTTCAATATCATGAAAATAAAAAATATTGTAATTACAGCTTTGTCATTATTGATTTTAGCCTCCTGTGGAAAAGAACCTACATTGGGCGACAAACTAGAAGGAGTTTGGGTGGTGAACAAGGTAACTGCCACTGGCACGGTCGATATTCTTGGCTCAGTTGTGCCCGTCGTTGCCGAGGACACTTATATCAACCCTGATAGTTCGCGCTTTTCATTAACACAAGACCCTAATTCTGTAACATACTCAGTGGATGCGGTAATTAGCGCTAATTTAGGTACAACAATAGATCTTCCATTCAAAGAATCTGGCTCAGGAACATGGTCTACAAAGCCTGGTAATGGAACAGCTCCAGATTCTGTATTCCTAAACAATACTGATGGAACAACTGTCAAATATGAAGTTATGGGTCTTCTTGAGACATCCGTAACACTTCGAACAAATTTGTCAATAGAATTTATGGGATCTAACGTCAACATGTTGACGGAATTCGGGTTTGCTAAAATTTAAAATTTCGATATTCGAACCCTTAAAATGCCTTCCATCCTTGGGCCTCGAGCTCTATAGCTTGGTCAGCATTTGTAATTAGCTGAATTGGCTTTGAATCGGTCATATGGCCAATCGCTGTTAAACTGGGATTGTGTTTTATTTTATCATAATCACCCATAGAAATCGTAAAAAGTAATTCATAATCCTCCCCGCCGTTCAACACCG
>CESF01008556.1_pt1 | contig 16229 bp, 15 predicted proteins | sample 356331 | NCBI WGS metagenome assembly CESF01 (sample SAMEA2621779, study PRJEB7988) | marine metagenome | biome: marine biome (ENVO:00000447); feature: surface water layer (ENVO:00002042); material: "saline water (ENVO:00002010), including plankton (ENVO:xxxxxxxx)" | depth 5 m
ACATCAGCTCCTTTAGATCCGTATGGTGCATATTTGGCATCTGAAATGTAAAGGGTTGATTCATGTGGCATTAATGCATTTATTTCTCTCCATATGGAAAGGCCTCCAGAACCAGAATCGAAAATACCAATAGGTTTTGAACTCATATGTACACAAAAATATAAAAGCTACTCACATGGAGTAGCTTTTGTAAAAATAATTTATTGGTTGAGATTAAAATCCCAATTCCGCTTTAACATCTGCTAAAAGATCTTTTCCATTGGCCATAATTACGCCCTGTCCTTGAGATGAGTCTAAGACATAATTAAACCCCTGATCGTTCCCTACTTTTAAAATCGCAGCTTTTGCTTTTTCTGTGATAGGCTTTAAAAGCTCAATCTCCTTTTTCTGTAAATCTTGCTGCGCTTGTCCTTGGTATTGTCGAATACTTTGTTCCATACTTTGAACTTCTTGTAACCGCTTTCCGTTTTCTTCATCTGTTTTGGTAGAAGACTCGGCATCGTATTGTTTTATTTTATTTTGAAGTTCAGTTGCCATCGCTTGAATGTCTGTTTCATAAGTCTTCGCTAATTTTTCAAGTTCAGACTTAGCATTCATCATCTCCGGCATAGATTCAACCAATTCTTGGGTATTGATATGAGCAACCTTTGATTGTGCCTGTGCACAAAAGCTACCGACAATAAAAAGTGTTGCTGCGAATACGTTTCTTAATTTTTTCATTTTATAATTGTAATTAAAAGTTATTTTCTGTTATTTTTAATACTATCGCGCTTACGTTTTAACGCTTCTAATTTTTCTTTTCGCTCGGCTAAAATACGTTTTTTCTTTTCTTCCAATGCCTTTTTTCGTGCATCTCTATCACTAAGAGGTTTTGTTTTTTCTTTCTTTGAAGTTTCTTCATCGTATTTTACCGCAGCAGCTTCGTCTTTATTTTTCTGAACTTTACTGTCTTTGTCTTCTTTTTGCAGAGATTCAGTAGTTTTTTCCAAACGGGCTTTTTTTCTAACCGCTTCTATTTTCAATTTTTTTGCTTCTAGTTCTTTTTTTCTAGCAGCTCTGTTACTCGAAGGTATCTTTTTCTCTTTTATGTTTGGCTCTTCAGGAGTACTATCTTGGCGGACTTTAGTTGGAGAAGATTTTTTTGTCTTTTCTGCTCTTGCTTTTTCTCGTACTTCTTTTACCTGCTTTTTTTTGTCTTCAACTTCTTTCTTTCTAGCAGCTCTTTTGGCTTCTAAATCAGCTTTGCGTTTTGCCAGTGCTTCAGCACGTTTGGCATTGCGGTCATCAATTAATTTTTGACGTTCATCTCGATCATTATCTACTTCTGCAATGGACTCTTCCTCATCAGCAACCCTTCGCTCTTTTTTATTTTTTAGTTGTTCGCGCTTAGACGTTCTATTGATGGTTCGTAAAACTTGTTCAGAAATATCATAACGATCAGCCGAATAAAGCATTACAACATCTGCGGATTTGTCAAGGATAAAATCATATTTTTTGTCGGCCGCGATTTCTTGAACGGCCGTAAATATTTGGTCTTGTACCGGTTGAGCGAGTTGTTTTTTCTGAATCATCAAATCTCCGTTTGGCCCAAATCTTTTTTGTTGATAATCTAAAATTTCACTTTGAATGATTTGAAGTTCTTCTTCACGTTCTTTTATTAGTTCATCGGTCAGCAAAACTCGTTCATTGTCTAACTGTTTTTTTTGCGTTTCCAATTTTACTAACTGCTGATCTACTTGTGTTTTCCATTGCTGTACTTTGGCGTCCAATTGGGCTTGAGCGGCTTGGTAATCATCTACATTTTCTAAAATATATTCCGTATCAATATATCCGATTCTAACCCCACGTTGTCCATGACACAATGAGACAAAAAAGAGCAAAACAAGAATTCCAGGAAGCGTGGCTTTATAGAACTTTGATATGTCTATTAAAATAAGATTCATTTTAAGATGCATTAAATTTAAGAAAATGAGTTTTCAAAATAACGAAATAAATTTTAAAATCGTATAAATTCATGGCTTCAAGTTAATTTTGCATTTAAAAATTAAAATTGTTGCCCTAAAACGAAGTGGGTTTGCCATCCACTTTTTCCGACTTGACCTGGAATTGGGTCAAATCCGTGTCCAAAGTCTATTCCCAAAAGACCAAATGCAGGCATAAACAATCGAATTCCTACACCAGCAGATCTTTTAATGTAAAATGGATTAAAGTCTTTAAAGTCATTGTAGGAAGATCCTCCCTCCAAGAAAGCCATCGCAAAAATTTTAGTTTGTCCTTTAAGTGTTATAGGGTGTCTCAATTCCAATGAAAATTTATTGTAAATACTTCCACCATCGTTATCTGAAAGCGATTGGTTGGGGTACCCACGCAGTGGAATGGCCTCACGGCCATCTAATCGACTGAATTGTTGCATACCGTCACCCCCCACAAAGAATCGCTCAAATGGGATAACGCCACGGTCGTTATCGTAAGCGCCTAAAAACCCAAATTCGAATCTAGGTCTTAGCACCAAGTTGCCTTTAATTTTTGCATACCAGTCTCCAGAAAATTTAATTTTATAAAATTCTAGCCACTTGTAACGCTCTTGGTCAATTTCAACGATTCTTTCGCTAGCTTCGTTTCTTTCAATAATATCATTGTCATCTGTGCTTGTACTAAGCTCTTGAATTCGTTGGGATTTTTGTTCACGCTCCTCCCTTAGAGCGGTATAATCCACGCCATTGACCGCAGAGTAAGGAAATGTCGCTTTTGCAGAAAGACTAAAGTTTGAACCACCAACAGGATAAATAGGGTCATTAAATGTATTATTCCTGCTCAACCCAACGGTGTAAGCAAGGTTGTTTGAGCTTCCATTTCCAAAGGAGAAAAGCCCGGTGTTGTAATTGTTTAAATCATAATATTGAAACTGAAAACTTTGTGAAAGGACAAAATAATCATCCGGGACAGTTAATTTTTTTGCAATTCCAATTGTGATCCCTGTAATGTTAAAACTTCGGTCTTTGTCAGCATTCCGCGTTACTCTGTTGTATAAATATTGTTTAGTCTGGGAAATAGAAGTAGAAAATTGTACAGGTTTCTCACCGCCCAACCAGGGCTCGGAAAAAGAAAGACTGTAACTGGAAAAGAATCGACTGGTTTGAAGTCTTAGAGATAAACTTTGTCCATCACCTCTTGGCACAGGCTTCCAAGCATCCTTATTAAAAAGGTTCTTAATTGAAAAATTAACAAAAGAAGCCCCAACCGTTCCAATGAAGCCTCCGCCACCATAACCACCTTGCAATTGAAATTGCCCCGTTCCTTTTTCTACGACTGTGTATTCTACGTCTAAGGTTCCGTCATTAGCGTTTACATTTTTTAAATCTGGGGAAATTTCTTGAGCATCAAAATACCCAAGCTGTCCCAGCTCTCTGATGGTTCTAACAACATTACTTTTACTGTAAAGCTGTCCAGGGCGCGTTCTTAATTCTCTATAAACAACATAGTCGTTAGTAGCGTCATTGCCCTTAACCGAAACATTGTTGAAATAGGCAGGCTTGCCTTCAATAACGCGAATCTCCATATCAATCACATTGCCATTTGCACTTACCTCAACTGGTGTAATGGTGGAAAACAAGTAACCGTTGTTTTGGTATAAATTTGTGAGATCAAAAGCATCTGGGTCGGAGTTGTCTGCAATTCGCTTTTCAAGCTCAACCCCATTATAAGTATCCCCCTTTTTAATTTTAAGCAGTTGATTTAATTGCTGATCAGAGTAAATCGTATTGCCTAAAAAATTGATCGTTCCATATGTGTATTTTTCACCTTCTTCTAAATTGATTTTTAGGCTGATGTCCCCATTTTTATCAATGGTAAGAGAATCTGAGATAATTCGCGCATCGCGGTACCCCTTTTCTTTTAATTTATCTACCACACTGGTGAGGTCTTCTTTATAGTTAGCCTCAATATATTTGGAGCGTTTGGTAAAACGTATTGGATTTTTCTTTTTCGTTTTTTTCATCGATTTTAACAACCTCCTATTACTAACTTTGTTATTGCCATGGAATTCAATCTTATTTATTTTAACCTTGTCTCCGCGGTCTATTCGAATGGTCATATTGACCCGAGATTTTTTTACAGAATCAATGACAGTTGTTGTGGAGATGATTGTTTTTGCTTTTAAAAATCCATCTTTTCTATATTTACTTTCAAGATAGTTTTTGGTTGTAGTGATTAAGTTTTCAGTAACTTTCACACCAGGGTTGAGTTTATTTTCTTCAATAATTCCACTAATTTTACCCTTTTTAACTCCTGTAATTTTAACCTCTTTGAGCTCTGGCAAATCGTCTAACTTTATTTGTAGGGATATCTCAGCCCCTTCAATTTTAGAAATAAAGACGTCAATGTTGTTGAATAAATTAGAATCCCACAGTTTTTTTATGGCATTGCTGATCTTAACACCACCAGGGATTGTTACAATGTCTCCTTTTTTTAAGCCAGAATATGTGATAATCGTTTCGGCACTGTATACCGTTTGCCCTTCAATCGAAATATCCGTTAAGGTGTAATCTTTTCGTTTGGAGTCATCTAAAATTTGCCCATTCAATGTGCTGCTTAGGAGTAAAAAGCAGGCTGTATTGGTGATTAGGTGGAGGCTGTATTTAATTAAGTTGTTCACTTGTTTTTCCAAATCTTCGTTCTCTTTTTTGGTAATTTTCGATTGCTTCGTACAAATGTTGGTCTGTAAAATCTGGCCAAAAAACATTTGTAAAATACAATTCAGCGTAAGCAATTTGCCATAAAAGAAAATTACTTATTCGCTGTTCACCACTTGTTCTAATCAATAAATCAACGTCTGGCAAATTTCGGCTGTAAAGATGCTCATTTATTACCGTTTCATCAATTTTTTCAATAGAAATTATGTTTTTTTTAATTTTCTCTCCAATTTCTTTCATACAATTTATTAATTCACCTCTTGCCCCATAGTTTAAAGCTAAGTTAAGCGTCATTTTAGAATTAGATTTGGTAGCCTCTATAACGTGTTCTAATTCGTTGAACACTTTTAAAGGCATTGAACCTAAATCACCCAAGGCATTTAGTTTAATGTTGTTTTTCTGGAGGGTTTCAATTTCATTTTTCAATGAGGAAATTAAAAGGCGCATCAACGTTTTAACCTCTAGTTTTGGGCGATTCCAGTTTTCTGTTGAAAATGCATATAAGGTGAGATGATTGATGCCAAGCCTTACACAAGTTTCAACAATTTTACGCACGGCTTTTGTTCCTTTTTCATGGCCAAAAACACGAATTTTACCACGTTTTTTTGCCCAACGGCCATTGCCATCCATAATAATGGCGATGTGTTTTGGATAGGGTTGAAGTTTGATACGGGATTCTAAATTCATTTCAATAGCTGCAAAAACATGGATTTCTTCCAAAGGTGTAAGTTAGTGTAAATCCACTAAAAACGTACCAATCGTTGTTGTTAATATTTCCAAATTTTAAATCATTTAGTTCTTCAGGATCTGGTATACTTCCGTCAATTTCGTCAGAAAACGTGTAACGCGCTGCAATTTCCATACCAAAAATCAAATGTTCTGTTAGCGTAAACTTGACGCCTAAAGCAATGGGAATTCCAAAGGCATTACTATTTGATTTTCCCGAATATAATGTATTGTTAGCATAATAAAAATTACGGTGGTTTAACATACTTATTCCCGTATAAATATAGGGTGTAAAAATGAAATCTCCGCTGTGTAAATTAAAATCTAAAAATGTAAATTCTATGCCTGCAGATATTTCTAAAGTTTTGGCGCTAAAATAATAGCCTCTTCGTTTTCTTTTAGGATCGCCAGACAAATTATCATCTGCAAATATGTCAGTATAAATCACACTTGCTCTGTAAGAATGTCTCTGGCTTCTATTCCAGCGAATGAGGCCTCCAGCAGCTATTTTCTTAGGTGCTATAAACTTGGTAGAACCAACATCCCCAATAAAATTACTGCCACCCCCAAAAACTCCGATTTCATAAATCTGGGCATTCCCCAAATAAAGAGTTATCAACAAAACAATAATGGAATAAACTTTTTTCATGGCTTTTTAAAAGAAGGCAAAGATAACAAAATAGACCTCGAGTCAGAATGCAAAAAACATTTGTTTATTTAACAAAAAAAATGCGAAAATATTGTTTAATTCCTTTGGTCGACGCCCCAAAGTAATTTTTTGCGAAGCGTTTCAATAAAAGAGCCCCCTTGAAGTTCAATCATATTAATGTGGTAAGGTGCTTTTTCAATGGTAATCTCTGTTGCCTTTTTTAGTGAATTAATTCTAGAATCTAAGGAGATTAAGAATTCATTTTCTCGCCCACTAAGTTTGAGTCGAATTTTGTGTTTTGCAGAAATGACCAATGGCCGCGCATTTAGATTATGTGGTGCTATGGGAGTCAAGGCCAAGCTGTCTGTCTCCGGCATGATGATAGGGCCACCACAACTCAAGGAATAACCGGTTGAGCCAGTAGGTGTAGAAATGATAAGTCCATCGGCCCAATATGAAGTCAAATATTCATCATCCAACCAAGTTTCAATACTGATCACTGAGGTGGTGTTCTTTCTGCTAACGGCAATTTCATTCAACGCAAAATCAATATTTAAATTGGCAGTTTCCGGAGTTGTTTTAACGTTTAAAACGCTGCGTTTCGAAATGCGATAATTGCCTTCAAAAATTTGATCCAAGGCCTCTTCTATGGCGCTGGTTTTGATGGTTGATAAAAACCCAAGACGCCCAGTATTGATGCCAACAATTGGAATGCCTGAATCTTTCACTCCAGTGATCGCTCTTAAAATTGTTCCATCGCCTCCAATGCTTATAAGCAAATCAAAAGATGAGTCCAGCGTTTCAAAGGACTTAAACTCTTCCAAATCCAGTTTGGGAGTCAAATTTTTTTTGGCGGAACTAAAAAAATTAGCTTCAATTGATATGACTGCCTTTTTCTTACTTAAATAGTTTGTAAGTGTCAAAAGGGTGGATTTCGATCGTTCATTAATCTCAGTTCCGTAAATTGCTATTTTCATCGTTACAAATTTACAAATTTAAATAACGATCTAGATAGGAAGAGCGATCTTTAAGCGTTTTTAGGAAAGTATCATCTTCATGCCCAGAAATGATGGTATAGCCGTACCTTCTGAAAGTTTCAAAAACGGCGCTCAGCCCTGTATTTTCTATTTTCACAGTAATTTGTGCCATGCCCTTTTTTAAACTCGAAACAAATACGCCTAACAATTTCACGTTGTTGGACTCTAGGATTTGACATATTTCGCTAAAAGAATAGTCTTTATACGCTTTTTCAATGATAATGATACCCCCGGGTTCTGCAAAGAAGGGTGTTTTATTAAATAGTGAAATAATATCTACCAATTGATAATAGCCCAAATAATTATTTTTTTCATCTAAAACAGGCATTATATTGGCATCATTTCCTGCAAAGCGATCTAATACATCTAGCCATATTGTATGCTCTATAACGAAAAACCCTTCTACAGCATACAAGATATCATTCACTTTTTGATTGGCCTCAAAACAATAGACATCTGTTACAGAAAGGCAACCCATATAAACCCCATCTTTTTGAATTGGGACATGCGAATACGTCAATTGGTTGAAAACTTCTTGAAGTTCTGCTATTGTGGTTTTAACCTCGAAGGGCCTAATGTCATTGATGATAAATTGATTTAGTGGCATAATGGGCTGTTTAACTCTATGCAAATTAATTAAAAATTGCAGACTTTAAGCGCAGTACTTTGTATTTTTGTAGACAAATTGCGATTTCATGACAAAACTAAGTGTGAATATTAATAAAATTGCAACCTTACGCAATGCCCGCGGCGGGGATGTGCCAAACTTGGTTCAATTTGCCAAGGACATTCAAGAATTTGGAGCGGAGGGTGTTACCATTCACCCGAGACCAGACGAGCGCCACATTCGTTATCAGGATGCCCGTGATTTAAAAACGGAAGTTTATACGGAATATAATATTGAGGGCAATCCAGTTCCTAAATTTGTAGAGCTCGTTCTCAATGTAAAGCCCACTCAAGTGACCTTGGTCCCGGACACAGTGGATAACATCACCAGTAGTTCTGGGTGGGACTGTATCAAACACCAATCTTTCTTGTCGGAGATCATCACAGAGTTTAAAAATAGTGGTATTCGCACCTCCATATTTCTAGATCCCGACCCTAAGCAACTCGAAGCAGCCAAAACTATCGGTACAGATAGAATTGAATTGTATACCGAAGCTTTTGCAAAAGGCTATGCCCTTGAAAATTACAAGGCAGTAAAACCTTATACTGATTGTGCAGAACGCGCCATTGAATGTGCTTTGGGGGTCAATGCTGGTCATGATTTATCTCTGGATAACATCAAATTTTTTAAGGAAAATGTGCCAAAACTTTTGGAGGTTTCCATTGGGCACGCCCTTATCTCTGAGAGCCTTTACTTTGGAATTGAAAATGTCATTAATATGTATAAAAATCGTTTGCAATAAATGGTATTGCACTCAAAAATAGTGGGGGAAGGCACTCCTTTTTTAATTCTTCACGGATTTTTAGGCATGGGAGATAATTGGAAAACATTGGCCCTTCGTTTTTCAAAATTAGGTTATCAATTGCACCTCATTGATCAAAGGAATCACGGCCGTAGTTTCCGCAGTCCTGTTTTCAATTATGAAGTCATGGCTTCAGATTTAGAGGCATATTGCAAGTTTCATCAACTTGAAAACGTCATACTTCTAGGGCATTCAATGGGAGGCAAGACCGGCATGTTATTTGCCGCCCTCTATCCACACCGTTTGCAAAAGCTAATTGTAGCGGACATTGCCCCGCGTTTTTATCCAGTACACCACGATGTCATTTTACAAGGTCTTTCTTCCCTTAATATATCTGCCATTAATAGCCGTAAAGAGGCCGATGCGCAACTATCGGAGTTTGTACCTGAGCTAGGCGTGCGACAATTTTTGTTAAAAAATCTCTATTGGAAAGATCCAGGGTGTTTGGCCTTACGTTTGAATTTGGAGGTCTTAAAAGCCAACGTTGTAGAAGTTGGAGAAGCTTTGGAATTGCATTATGAAGTGGCCTTGCCAACTCTTTTTCTTAGAGGAGATCGCTCCGAATACATCGTTGATGAGGATGAAAAACAAATTTCAAATCAATTTTCAAACTTTATTTTGGTTACCATTCCAAATGCTGGGCATTGGCTACACGCCGAAAATCCCGAAGCTTTTTATTCAAATGTAGCCACCTTTTTAAGTTGATTTTCATACCCTTAAAATATTTGTACTCCGTTAAAATTATTGTACTTTTGCCACCCAATTTTTAATTCATCACAATGAATATTACAAGAGAAAACAAAGACGCTCTGAATGCGGTTGTAACCATCGCAATTGAAAAAGAAGATTACGCTGAAAAAGTGGAAAAAACATTGACAGACTACAGAAAATCTGCCAATATTCCAGGCTTTAGAAAAGGCCAAGTTCCCATGGGTTTGGTAAAAAAACAATACGGTAAAGCCGTGATTGCAGAGGCGGTTAATAAACTACTTCAAGAATCTTTAGGGAAATACCTTACTGTAGAAAAATTGGATGTACTGGGAAGTCCATTGCCTCAAGACCAAGACAGCATTGATTGGGATGCAGACAACTTTTCATTTGCCTTTGACATTGGTTTGAGTCCAAAATTTGAGATCAAGCTTAATGGACATAGAGCTTTGACACATTACAAAATTGTAGCCGATGATAAATTGATTAAAGATCAAATCACCAACATTCAAAAACAATACGGGCAGTTAATTTCCAAAGATGAGGTTAGTGATGGGGATGAAGTTACCGGCGTATTTTTTAACGATGAGGCGGGCATTGAATCCACCACAACGTTAAGTTTAGAAAAACTCAAAGGAAAGTCCAATGTCAAAAAATTTATTGGTGCCAAAGTTGGTGACATTATCACTTTAAAGACCAAAGGACTTTTTCAAGATGCTCAGGATTTAACAACCCATTTAAAAACAGAGCAAGCGATGGCTAAATCTTTAGACGTTGTTGTGACGTTTACCATCAATGAAATTAACACTCGAGGTTTGGCTGACCTAGACCAAGAGTTGTTTGATAAGTTGTTTGGTAAAGACGCTGTCAAAACTGTGACGGATCTCAAAGAAAAATTAAAAGCGGATGCTGAAAAACAATTTGTTCAGCAATCAGATCAAAAGTTATTAAACGACATCACTGAGTATATGGTGGAAAACATCAAATTCAAGCTGCCTTCAGAATTTTTACAAAAATGGTTGCAAACAGCGGGGGAAGCGCCCTTGACTGAATCTCAGGCCAAAGCAGAATATGAAAAGTCTGAGAAAAGCATGCGCTATCAACTCATAGAAAGTAAATTGATTGTCGACAATAAGCTTCAGGTTAATTTTGAAGAATTAAAAGCCTTTGCTGGTCAAATGATCAAGGCCCAAATGGCCCAATTTGGACAATTAAATCCCTCTGAAAAAGAAATTGAAGATATTGTTGCACGTGTGCTATCAAATCAGGATGAGGTGAAGCGAATGTCCGAACAATTGACAAGTCAAAAACTATTGGCTTTTTACAAAGAAAACGCGAAACTTAAAGAGAAAAAAATAAGTTACGATGCCTTTGTCAAAGAAGTTTACGGAAAGTAGATTTAAGTAAAAAGAGGTTCTAGTACAGGCATAGGAGGCAGTTTTTTTCTACCTAAAAACAAAACATTCCTTTGAAAATAATACTATATTTACAGACTAAAATAAGAGACCATTATGGATTACGGTAAAGAATTTAAAAAATTCGCGATCAAAGATCAAGGCATCAGCAGTACCTATTATGACAAGATTGTTAGCAGTATGAATCCCATGGGCCTAACCCCAAATATTATTGAAGAACGTCAAATGAATATTGCCATTTTTGATGTGTTTTCTCGTTTAATGATGGACCGTATTATTTTCTTGGGTACCGCGATCAATGATCAGGTTGCCAATATCATTCAGGCACAATTGTTATTTTTGGAAAGCACCGATGCTTCCAAAGACATCCAAATATACATCAACTCACCTGGGGGAGGTGTTTATGCTGGATTGGGAATCTATGACACCATGCAGCTTATAAAGCCGGACGTTGCTACCATTTGTACAGGGATGGCGGCTTCTATGGGCGCCGTTTTGTTATGTGCAGGTGAAAAAGGCAAGCGAAGTGGATTGACACACTCTCGCGTTATGATTCACCAACCTTTAGGGGGCGCACAAGGGCAAGCCAGTGATATTGAAATTACAGCACGAGAAATTTTAACACTTAAAGAAGAGTTGTACAATATTATATCTAAGCACTCTGGGCAAGACTATGATAAAGTCTATGCCGACAGTGATCGGGATTATTGGATGAAGGCAGATAAAGCCTTAGACTATGGAATGATTGATGAAATCCTTTCCAAAAAACCGTAGACCTTACCTATTAAACTTACGTTTCCATGACAAAAGAAGTATTGGAATGTTCATTTTGTGGCAAGCAAAAGGCCGAGACAAATTTACTAATTGCAGGTCTTGGTGCGCATATATGTGACCGCTGTATCGAACAAGCACATGGCATTGTTGTAGAAGAATCTAATCACCAAGGACAGGAACTTACTTCTGATTTGATGCTCAAAAAACCCAAAGAAATAAAAAGTTTTTTGGATACATACGTTATTGGTCAAGACCAAACTAAGAAAGTGATGGCTGTGGCAGTATACAACCACTACAAAAGGTTGCTGCAATCGCCAGCAGAAGATGCCATTGAAATTCAAAAAAGTAACATTATATTGGTCGGGGAAACCGGGACTGGAAAAACGCTTATGGCTAAAACCATTGCTAAGATGCTCAACGTTCCTTTGGCAATCGTAGATGCCACCGTTATGACCGAGGCAGGCTATGTGGGTGAGGACGTAGAAAGCATGCTGGCGCGCTTGTTACAAGCAGCGGACTATGATAAAGAAAAAGCAGAACGCGGCATTGTATTTATTGATGAAATTGATAAAATTGCTCGTAAAAGTGACAATCCTTCAATCACCAGAGACGTTTCTGGTGAGGGTGTACAACAAGCCTTGCTTAAACTTTTAGAGGGTACCGTTGTCAATGTACCCCCAAAAGGAGGGCGAAAACATCCAGATCAAAAGTTTGTTGAGGTCAATACCGAAAACATATTATTTATTGCCGGCGGAGCCTTTGATGGTATTGAACGCCGTATTTCTAAGCGCTTGAATATGGCGGCCATTGGTTATAAATCGGCTCAAGAAGGAGATCCAATTGACACAAAAAACTTGTTGCAATACATCACGCCTAAAGACTTAAAAGATTTTGGCCTTATCCCAGAAATTATCGGTCGATTGCCTGTGTTGACGTACATGAATCCATTGGACGAATCTACGCTTAGAGCGATTCTTACCGAACCCAAAAATGCCATTGTAAAACAATATAAAAAATTGTTTGAAATGGATCAAATTGAGTTATCATTTGAAGCGGATGCTTTGGATTTTATAGTCGTAAAAGCTGTTGAATATAAATTGGGAGCTCGTGGCCTGCGCTCTTTGTGTGAAGAAATATTAACCGACGCCATGTTTTCTCTTCCGGGTAGTGGTGAAACAACGCTCAATGTCGACAAATCGTATGTTAAAAAACAGCTCAACCGTTCCCGACTTAAGCAATTGAAAGCTGTTTCCTAAATCTTTTGTTTAAATAAAAAATTAAAATGATAAATACTGCAATAAATGTAATATTTATGTCATTTTAAGACAGTTTCAATAAAGCATCAATTAACAAGCGAGAATTGGAAAGACGTGGCACCTTGTGTTGCCCACCCAATTGATTTTTTGCTTTTAACCAGTCGTGAAAAAGCTCCGCTCTTGCGATCCTCACTTTTGGAATGTTTAAAGTGGTGTTGTTATAGCGTTTTGCCTCGTAGTCAGAGTTTAAAGCTTTCAAGGCATTGTCCAATAGTTCTGTAAAATAACGCAGATCTTTAGGCGGTTTTTTAAATTCAATAAACCATTCATGCGCCCCCTTTCCTTTGCCTTCCATAAAAATAGGCGCAACCGTGTAATCCCGAACTTCACAACCAATTTTTTTAGCAACGATTTTCAAAGCTTTGTCGGTGTTTTCGATGATGAGTTCTTCACCGAAAACATTGATAAAATGTTTGGTGCGTCCAGTCACCACAATGCGGTAGGGGTCGATGCACGTAAACCGAACGGTATCCCCAATTTGATAGCGCCAAAGCCCTGCATTTGTGGTAATAATCATGGCATAATTTTTCCCTTTTTGAACTTCATATAAAGGAATCACTTTTTGATTTTTAGTGCCATAAGTTTCCATTGGGATGAATTCATAAAAAATCCCATAATCCAACATCAACATCAATTCATCGGAATGATTCCGGTCTTGAATGGCAAAAAACCCTTCAGAGGCATTGTAAGTTTCATAATACTTAAAGGATGTTGAAGGAATTATTTTTTTGTACTCACGTTCGTAGGGCATAAAGCTCACCCCACCATGAAAATAAACTTCCAAGTTGGGCCAAAGATCCAAAACATTGGAATGCCCTGTTGTTTCCAAAACAGTATTTAGCAAGACCAGCATCCAAGAGGGTACCCCAGCCAAACTCGTCACATTTTCATTTCTTGTTTCTTCAACAATTGCACGCATTTTAGCCTCCCAATTGCTCATCAATGAAGTTTTATTGTTTGGGGTGCTGCTAAATTCTGCCCAAAACGGCATATTATCAATCAAAATGGCAGAAAGATCTCCAAAAACAGCACCATTTTCTTCATACAATTCCTTACTCCCCCCTAAACGCAAGTTTTTACCATTGAACAACTCGGATTCCGGATTGTTATTTAAATACATACAGAGCAAGTCCTTTCCAGCAGCATAATGGCAATTCTCTAAAGAGGCGCCGCTAACTGGTATAAATTTACTTTTGGAATTGGTAGTGCCGCTGGACTTTGCAAACCATTTTATGGGCTTTGGCCAAAAAATATTTTGTTCGCCTTTTAAGGAGCGGTCTATCAACTCCTCATACATCTCGTAGGTTGAAACAGGCACCCGATTTGCAAATTCTCGATAGGATTCAATAGATTTAAAATCGTATTTAAGGCCTAATTCCGTATTTTTAGCACTCTCCAAAAGGTTTACAAGAAGCTCGTTTTGAACATCATAGGGGTATTTTAGAAACAAATCAATTTGATGAAAACGCTTCTTTAAAAACCAGCTAGCAACAGAATTAACCAATGGAATTTGCATAAAAAATAACTATATTTAGGAGCTTAAAAGTAATAAAATTTCTCTATGCTTTACCAAGGAGTCCTTACAAAAATGCAAACGGAGCTCAGCGTGCCTATAAATTATTATTTGACGCTGGGTAATGCGCTTGTTCAGCCGCATCAACTGCTTCACAAAAAACTCAAATTGAAATTTTTTGGACACCAATGCTTGAGCTGTGGCAGTGATGCTATTACATTCCGCCAAGGTTTTTGTAAATCTTGTTTTTTTGAATTACCGCAAACCGCAGACTGGATCATGCATCCAGAAAAAAGCAAAGCCCATTTGGGCATTGCCGAACGCGATTTAGAATTTGAAGAAAAAGTACAACTACAGCCTCACATTGTCTATTTGGCCAATTCAAGCAATGTAAAAGTAGGGGTAACTCGTAAAACACAAGTCCCTACAAGATGGATGGATCAGGGCGCACAAGCGGCTTTAGAAATTTTAGAAGTTCCCAACCGTTATCTGGCGGGTATTGCTGAAGTGTCCTTAAAGAAAGTGGTTAGTGATAAAACCAATTGGCGTGAAATGTTAAAAGGAACTGCCCCTGAAGAAGACTTATCCCTTTGGCGTGACCGATTGATTCCTTATTTACCAGAAGAAGTCAAGCCTTATATTTTGACCAATAGCACCCCTTTAAATTTAGAATTTCCCGTCAAGAAGTATCCTGAAAAACCAAAGAGCCTCAACCTTCAAAAAACCCCTGAATATGAGGGAGTCCTTGTCGGGATCAAAGGACAGTATCTTATTTTTGAAGATGAAAATGTTTTCAATGTGCGAAGTAACGAGGGCCTTGTGGTGGGGTTAGATATTGTACATTAATCCAATTCAATTTCTTGATTAATTTTTAGATTGAAACGCTTTCTGAAGAAGAAAACACCCAAATATAAAAAGGGCGTATCTAGGGCCGCAATCAATACTTTAAACAGAAAGCCTGCCAGCAACAACCCCCCAAATAAACTCCATTCAATTTCTCCAAAGGCACATAAAAGCAACAAAACGGTGGCCGTATCCACAAACTGTGATAAGAAAGTTGAGCAGTTGTTCCGCAGCCAAAGATGCTTGCCTTGTGTTAGACGCTTCCAATAGTGGTAAATTTGGATGTCAATAAATTGTGCAAACAAATAGGCCAACATACTGGCTAAAACAGCAATGGCAGTACTGCCAAAAACAACTGAAAACATCGCATCTGAGACGGGAGACCACTCTGTGGCTGGTGCTGCATTGGCGACGTATATGATGCCCATAGCAAAAAATGAAGCGATAATGCCGCCCACCACCACTTCATTGGCTTTTTTCTTGCCGTAAATTTCACTGATCAAGTCGGTGATTAAAAACGTAATGGGATAGGGTAGAATACCAACCGATATTTCAAACAGTTTTACCCCAAAAAAATCGCCTTCAAAAGGATGATAGTAAAAGAATTTTTTGAAAATTAGATTTGAAACCACTAAAGAAGTAATAAATAAAAGCCCTAAAATTAAATAGAGGCGCCGCGCTAAAAGGGTGTCTTTGGATGTCATTGGCTGTCAATAAATTCTTTAGTAAAGATATACTATTAATTTTTCTTTTACTTAAATTGCTGTCTTACTATGCAAGAACAAAAACCAATTTATATAGGCTTAGGTAGCAATACTGGTGATCGGCTTTATTACCTTCAATCGGCGGTTGATGCCATTCATTATGAAGTCGGTAGTGTGGTGGCTATTTCCAGTTGCTATGAAACGCCGGCCATGGGGTTTGAAGGTGATGCATTTCTCAATGCATGTCTTGAGGTTCGCAGCAATTTGTCGGCAGAACTTATGTTATCCAAGCTCTTGCAAATAGAAGAAAAATATGGCCGCAAACGTTACGAAGACAGGCAGTACCGCGCTCGAACCCTTGACCTCGATATATTATTTTTTAGA
>CESF01139193.1_pt1 | contig 16213 bp, 18 predicted proteins | sample 356331 | NCBI WGS metagenome assembly CESF01 (sample SAMEA2621779, study PRJEB7988) | marine metagenome | biome: marine biome (ENVO:00000447); feature: surface water layer (ENVO:00002042); material: "saline water (ENVO:00002010), including plankton (ENVO:xxxxxxxx)" | depth 5 m
CTGGAGATGCTTGAGCATATGTAGATGTCTGATAAATAGGAGGCATCACTGCACCTGTAGATGGGTCTGGGTGTTGTCCTCCATGAATTGCATTCGTTCCAAAAAAATTTGATTTCATATGATAAAGTTACCGAAAGCAAAGCAATCAATTGCTTCTCCGTTGTATTTTCACATTATGACTGGCAGATTTGCTCCTACCCCATCTGGCTATATGCATATTGGCAATGCATCAACAGCATTACTATCATGGCTCCATGTAAAAAGTCTTGGCGGTAAAATTGTTTTACGTATTGAAGACATTGATTCTCAAAGGTGTAAAAAGAAATATACAAAATCTATTTTTGAAGATTTATCAAAAATGGGACTTACTTGGGATGGCGAACCCTTGTTTCAATCTGAGAGGGACGAGCATTATCAATCTGTTTTGAATTTCTTAATCCAAAAAGACCTAGTTTTTGCTTGCTCATGCAATAGAAAGAGGATTCGAAAATCAATTCCAAATAAGGACTCAAAATACTATCAGGGGACTTGCATTAAAAAGAATCTTCCTTTGGATGGCCCCTACTCCCTTAGACTTAAAACCTGGAAAGGTTATCCAGTAATAAGACGATCTGATAAAACTTGGTCTTATAATTTCGTCGTTGTCATTGATGATGCATTCCAAAAAGTAACTCATATTGTTCGTGGCGCAGACCTTCAAGAATGTGATTCTTTTCAAGAGCATTTTAGAGAATTGTTGGGCTATGAGTCACCTTCAATTCATCATGCCCCCATCTGGTTAGGCCCAGGTGGACAGAAACTGTCCAAAAAAGATGGGCCAATTTCTTTAAAGGATTATTTTCAGAAAGGTTGGAGCCCGGAGCCTTTATTGGGGGCCATCGCAGCTGGTCTAAATCTAAAAAAAGACAAATCCCCTTGTTCGGCAAACTATTTAATTAATTCTTTGGGATCATATGATTGGAATAAAAGCTCTGTATATTCTTCTGACTTTTTACCTTTGTCACTATGATCCAATCAATGACCGGTTATGGAAAAGGTGAGTCAGAAACTAACTTGAAAAAATTCAAAGTAGAGATTAAGACTCTCAATAGTAAAGGGTTAGATATTTCAATAAAATATCCAAATCTCTATCGTGAGAAAGAACTTACCTGGAGAAAAAAAATTCGGGAAAAACTAGAAAGAGGCAAAATAGATGTTTTTATAAACTATGAATCTGAACAAAGTAAAACTGATATCAACCACAAGTGGTTGAAAAGCGTAATGAAGGAATTGCAATCACTAAGTTCGGATACCATTTCATCATCTGATTTGCTTATGATGGCCCTAAAAATTCCCGAGCCTAGTAGTAATTATGAGGCTCCAAATGAAGATTGGGAGGCTATCGAATCGGCATTAATTAAAAGCATAGATGCCGTTAAAGCATTCAGGCTCAAAGAAGGAGAATCCTTAAACAAGGATCTCTATGAAAATATTTCCAAAATTGAGAAAAATCTTACTAGAATCTCACCCTTTGAAAATGAACGAATCGGTTCGTTAAAAAAGAAAATCATAGGAAGACTTGGTGACATTGAAATTGATAAAGATCGATTTGAGCAGGAAATGATTTATTATCTAGAAAAATTAGATATTAACGAAGAGAAAGTGCGGCTTAAGCTTCACATAAGCCATTTTAAGAAATCCATGAAAGGAGGAGATGGTAAAAAGCTTGGATTTATAAGTCAAGAAATAGGTCGAGAGATAAATACTCTTGGTAGCAAGTCTAATCATGCCGAAATGCAAAAAATTGTTATTGAGATGAAAGAAGGCTTGGAAAAAATAAAGGAGCAATTGCTAAATATTTTATGAAACTGCTAGTAATCGCTGCCCCTTCAGGGGCAGGCAAAACAACTATAGTACAAAGTCTTATCAAGGAATTTCCTAGATTAAGATTTAGCGTATCCGCAACAACACGCGCACCTAGAAAAAATGAAAAAAACGGCACTGATTATTTTTTCTTGGAAAAAAAAGACTTTCAAAAGAAAATTAAGCTCAATGATTTTTTGGAATGGGAAGAGGTTTATGACGGAACTTTCTATGGAACATTAAAATCAAATATTACTACTATCTGGGGAAATAATCATGTCCCAATTTTTGATGTCGATGTGAAAGGAGGGCTAAACCTAAAAGAGATGTATGGTAATCATGTCTTGTCCATATTTGTAATGCCACCATCTATTGAAGAACTTGAATCTCGCCTGAAAAAAAGAAAAACTGAAAATATTGAAAAGATTAATCAGCGCTTATCTAAGGCAAAAAAAGAAATTCTGTTCTCTTCTAAGTTTGATTATGTTGTAATCAATGACAACATTAAAGCTGCCAAGAAGCAAGTTCATAAAATCGCATCAAAATTTTTAGATTCATGAAGGTGGGGCTTTTTTTTGGAAGCTTCAATCCAGTTCATAATGGTCATATTGAAATTGCAAAAGAAATATTAAATCAAAAAAAGTTTGCAGAAATCTGGTTTGTAATCACACCTCAAAATCCAATAAAAGATTCCTCTTCATTAGCATCATATTCCCATAGAGTGAAAATGGTAGAACTCGCAATAAAAAATCATGATAAATTTTTAGCAGAGACGATAGAGATTAAGCTTGCTAAGCCCAATTATACTTTTAATACAATCGAAATACTTACTAAACTTCATCCCAAGAAAAGTTTCTCTTTGATCATCGGTGCAGATAATTTTGAGAATTTTCATAATTGGAAAAATTCGAAAAAGATATTAGATCTAGTAAATATTATAGTATATCCAAGAGGCGAAACCCAAATGTCAACAAACCAAGTATTGATAGACGATTCAAAAATTGAAATAATTAAAGCACCTCTATTTAAAAATCGAAGCACTCTAATTCGAGAATCCTTAACAAATGAGAAATTTGATGCTATTAATGATACCCCAAAAGAAGTAAAAATGTATATTCAGTCGCAAGGGCTATATCATACTAATTAAAATTTTAATGTCAGACTTCTTATCTCGCGTTGCAGTTGATGTTTTGGAAAGTTTTTCCAAAATTCATAGAGTCGCTATTTTGGTTACATCTAAAAGAACTGAGCGGGCACTTAGGAGGGCTTTAATGAATGAAGCGGCTTCTCCGATAATTTCACCAACAATTTTTACCATTGAACAGTTTATGATGGATTTGTCTGGCTTGAGCACGGCTAATACAATGGATCAATTGATTGTCCTTTATGATTCATACAAGAAAATAAAAAATAATAACGCGGAAAGCCTTGAGGATTTCCTCAAATGGAGCCCCACTGTTCTGAAAGATTTTGACGAAATACAACGTTTTGGAGTCGATATTGACAAGGTATATAAAGATCTTAAAGAGATAGAATCAATTTCCCAATGGGGCCTAGAAGAACCGACTAAATTGATGACTCGACGTATAAATTTATGGAAAGAGATTCCCGAGTTATTCAAAGTGTTTCAAAAAAACATGGAAAATGAAGGAATTGGAACGCCAGGGCATATTTTTAATTCTGCGAGCCCAGCAAATACTGGCCCTAGTCTAGAAAAAATTAAAAATTGGTCAAAACAAAATGAAATTGACAATTATGTGTTTGTTGGGTTTAATGCATTACCCCCGCCAGAATTAGCACTATTAAAAAAAATTGAGGAGAATTATAGAACTCAAACATTTTGGGATGTAGATGAGCACTACATTCATAACCCAAAAGCTGAAGCGGGAAAACACCTGCGAGATAACATCAAGCAACTCCCAAAGGCAATGACTAGAGATCTTGTTAACCCCCCAGCAAGTTTTTTAACATCAAAAATTGCATTCTCCGTTCTCAAAGCAAATGGAAATATTGCTATCTCAAAAGCAATTGGTGAGATTTTAGATAATCCCGAATTAAAAACAAAAAATTACAACAAATGTGCAGTTGTATTAACCGATGAAAAATTATTAATTCCCGTTTTACAAGCCCTTCCTGATGAAATTTTTGAAGCAAATGTGACTATGGGAATGGCTCTACATTCAACCAATTTTTATTCAAGTTTAGACATACTGTTTCAACTTCAGGAAGCAAAAGAAATCTCTGGCTCCTATTCTTCTAAATTATTAGAATCTAGTTTTAAAAACTCAATATGCTGCTCCATATATTATGGTCCGAACTCTAGTGAAAAATCTTTACATATGGATGCTCAAATAAAAACACTAAGAAATTCTCAAAAAAGTTATTGGTCAGTAAACGAAACATTAGATCTTTTAGGAAAGCATTCGGAATTTTGGGGTGGTTTCGATAATAGCAATTCTTTTTTAAAAGCTTTAGAAAAAAAATTAATTTCGCATTCCTCAAATCTATTTTCAGCTTGGGAAAAGGAACCCGTAGAGTTATGCATTAAAGCAATACAAAGAATTTCAAGCTGGAATGGTAGTTTAACATTAAAATTCCAAACTTTAAGACAACTTTTTCGTCAATTCGCTCAAGAAAGTCCGATAAATTTCATTGGGGAACCCTTTGAGGGAATTCAAATTATGGGACTCTTGGAGACTAGGAATTTAGATTTTGAAACTGTAATAATTGCCCCCTGTAACGAGGGGGTATTACCTAGCCAACGGAGCAATTCATCTTTTTTAACTAATGATATCCGAAAGGCATATAAAATCTTTTTACCCAGAGATAATGAAGCCATAACTGCATATCATACTTACAGATTAATTCAGAGAGCAAAACAAGTTTATTTCCTAGTCAATAATAATTCAGAAGGACTGGGCTCAAGTGAAACTAGCCGTTTTATTCAACAAATGGAATTCGAATTATCCCGGTATTCAGGAGTAAGTTGGAAAAATCATGAGCTCGAATTGGAACTAAACCCTAAAACTTTAGTTCAGGATCGAGAAATAATAAATAGCTCAAGTGTTATTCAAAGGACCTTAAAAAAATTGATTGAGAAAGGGTTAAGCCCCTCTTCAGGATCGACATACATTCGAAATCCATACAAGTTTTATTTGACTTTTATTTTAGGAATTCAAGAAGAAAAAACTATTGAAGACCGCCTCCCAGCAAATATTCGGGGCCATATTTTACACGACTTGCATCAAGATTTATACACAAATTATAATTCAACACTTCTATGGGATTTAAGCGTAGTAAAAACATCGTTAGAAAAAAGTTTATTGAAATATTTTCCTGGTTCTAGTATTTCTGGACATTTACTTCTCGAAAAAAAAGTTATACAAAAGATTGCAGACGACTGGTCCCAAAATGAAGGAAGAAGAATAAAAAGAAAAAAAGATAAAGGCGAAAAGTGGAAAGTTTCTTTTGTTGAAGAGTTTTTGGAAAGCTCTTTGGAGCTAGGTGATGGAAGAACAATTAAAATTCGAGGAAAAGCGGATCGAATAGAAGAATGGGAAAAATATTGGGTTATTATTGACCTCAAAACTGGGTCCTTCAAAAAAAATGATATTCAATTTACTCAATGGAGTGATCTTTTAGATAGGGCGAAGAAAAAAGACAAAGCTTTTCAATTACTTATGTATACATGGCTATTGAGTCGGCAAGAAAAATTTGAAAGTATCAAGAAGTTTAAAGCTGGAATATCCAGCATGAGGCATCCCACAAAAGCCATTTCTTACTTGAACTGGGATGGCAAAGCAGATTTAGAACATAAAGACTTAGTCAATTTCGAAAACTTCGTATTAATCCCGTTAATTGAAAGCATATTAAACCCTGAAATTCCATTTAGAGATACTCTAGAGCTTTAAAGATTCATTAGTTTTCAAAATTTTTGCCACATATTTTCCAATAATATCAAACTCTAAATTCACAAAATCACCGACATTCATTTTACGAAAATTGGTATTATTCCATGTGTATGGAATAATAGCTACAGAGAAAGAATCTGGTTCAGATTCAACAACAGTTAGACTCACTCCATTAATAGTTATGGAGCCTTTTTCAACCGTTTGGTGATTTTCATTCTTATCATAACTAACAACAATCCTCCAACTTCCATTTTCATCAATAATTTTATTAATGCGCCCGAGGCAATCTACATGGCCTTGAACAATGTGGCCATCCAATCGAGATCCAATTTTGGTGCATCTCTCAAGATTAATATAATCCCCAAGTTTACGAAATTGAAGGTTTGTTCTTTTCAGGGTTTCATCAATAGCCGTAACTCTATATCCAACTGCCTGTCCATGTTGATTTTCTTTTAGCGCTACAACCGTTAAGCAACAACCATCGTGTGAAATACTTTGGTCAATTTTAACCTCAGACGCCAATGGGGTCTCAATATCAAAATGAATATTTGAATTATCCTTTTCTACACCAACGATAGAACCAATATTTTCTATTATTCCCGTAAACATAAACCAAATGTACGATGACTAACTTAGCATAATGAAATTGATAACAAATACTGCTCGATCCGTTAAAGAATGTATTGCCATTTTTAGAACCAATAAAAAAATAATAAAAGACCTAGGTCTAGAAAATAATGATTGTGAAACTATTATCAGTCGATCCTCAAAAATAAAAGGTACTTGGACCTATTTACCAAAAGGCGACTTTGATCTTTTTGGTTCCATAGATCTAATTGAAAATAATAATCATTTAGGCAAACATCGACTCCGAAGTCTTGGTATGAAACTTTCTCAAGAGTTAGCAAAAAATAAAATTGACAAACTAAGTCTTGATGCTGGAGAAAATTCTTTTTGGATCGCAGAAGGTCTATTATTAGCCTCATATAGATTCAATAAACTTCTCAAAAAGAATGCCCAATCTACATGGGAGTTGAGTACACTAGAAGTAATTGGACTTAGCTCTAAAGAATTTCAAAAACTTACGTCATTAAAAAATGCAGTTTACGAAACTCGCGATTTAGTAAATTTTCCATTACTGAGCTTAAATGCATCACAGTTAAGTAGTAGAATTCAAACGCTCGGAGAAGAATTCGGATTCTCTACAGAAATCTTTAATCAAGCAAAAATTAAATCATTAAAGATGGGAGGTCTTCTTGGAGTAAATAAAGGTTCTGTTGATCCAGCTACTTTTAATATCCTCGAGCATAAACCGAAAAATGCAAAAAACAAAAAGCCTTATGTGATCGTGGGGAAAGGGGTCGTGTATGATACCGGAGGGTTAAGTCTCAAACCCAGTAATTTCATGGATACTATGAAGTGTGATATGGCTGGTGCAGCAGCTGTTGTAGGTACTTTTTGCGCACTTGCTGATGACCATATTCCTGCTTGGGTGATTGGCCTGATACCGGCAACGGATAATAGACCCGGAGGAAATGCAATAACACCCGGCGATGTTATTGAAATTTCAGATGGAACCAGTGTTGAAGTTTTGAATACAGATGCAGAAGGACGATTAATACTTGCAGATGCTTTACACTATGCAAAAAAGTATGACCCTAAATTAGTCATAGACCTAGCGACCCTTACGGGTTCGGCTTCAAGAGCTATTGGACCTAACGCGATAGTTGCAATGGGAAATGCCGGTGATGAAATCTGGAGTGATTTAGTTGATAGCGGTAACCGCACTCATGAAAGGCTCGTTCAGTTTCCGTTTTGGGATGAATATAATGAACTCCTGAAAAGTGATGTGGCGGATCTAAAAAATATTGGAGGAGCTGAAGCTGGAATGATAACAGCAGGTAAATTTCTAGAGCATTTTACCAATTACCCATACATTCATCTTGATATTGCAGGGCCTGCTTTTTTAACTAGTCCACATGGTTATTATGGTAAGGGCGGAACAGGTATTGGAGTTAGGCTTTTACATGACTTTTTTAGCAATATGGATTCATGAATAAAATCAAAATTGGCATAACTTCTGGGGATATTAATGGAATCGGATTAGAGGTGATTCTCAAAACTTTATCCTCTCATGAAGTTCGTAAGAAAGCGAACTTTTATCTTTTTTGTTCAGCAGAGATCATCAAACAACATCAAAATTATTTAACATGTACAAAGGTTCCTTTTGTTGAAATTGAACCTGGCAATGATCTCCCGCCCAATACTGTCGGGCTTTGCGATCCATGGCGCCGTTCCATTCATCTCAGTTTAGGGGAAAAAAATCATGATGGAGGGTTAGCGGCATTAGAGTCTTTGAGTAAGGCATGTTTATCAATGGAATTAAAAAAATTGGATGCTCTGGTGACAAGTCCAGTTTGTAAATCAAATATTCCATTAAAGAAAAATGAGATTTTCACAGGACACACTGGATATTTAAGTCAACGATTCAAATCAAAAAACCTAATGATCATGGCTTCAGATAACACTAGAATTGCCCTTGTTACGGAACATATTCCATTATCTGATGTCCCAAAGAAGTTGGATAAAATCTTACTTAAAGAGAAATTATATTTATTTAATGAAGCACTAAAAGTTGATTTCGGTATAAACAATCCCAAAATTGCTATTCTAGGCTTAAATCCGCATGCGGGAGATAGCGGAGCCATAGGAGAAGAGGAAAGCCAAACCATAATACCTTTTGTTCAATCCATGAAAAACAGCTCTATTTTACTGGAAGGCCCTTTCTCTCCAGATAGTTTTTTTACGCATAAAATTTTCACAGCTTTTGATGGCGTCTTAGCCCTATATCACGATCAGGGACTTATTCCTTTTAAGTTATTGTTTTTTGAAAATGGGGTTAATAATACATTTGGATTACCATTTGTCAGAAGCTCCCCGGACCATGGAGTGGCATTTGATATCGCTGGGAAAAATATAGCAAGTGAAGTTAGTTTTAAAGAGTCATTGATTCATGCAATCCACAGGTCTAAAAATCGTTCCCGGATTAACGAGAGTTAAAACTATTGGGCGATTAGTAAAATGAGCGTACATTTGCGCGCTACAATTTATGTTAATCCATGAAAAGCCGTGAAAACTTTTTGGAATTTTCAGGTTTACCGTCGGGGGAACATGAATTTGAGTACAAATTAAGCGAAACGTTCTTTTCTTCTTTTGATCTCCTTAAACATGAAAGGATTCAGCCCTTGATTGTAAAAGTTAAGCTTAATAAGTCAAACCATATGATGGAAATTAAGCTTTCTTTCAGAGGCTTTATGAATACATTTTGTGATGTCTCTAATGATTCCTTTGCTCTTGAGATTTCGAATAATTTTTCACTAATTGTTAAATTTGGAGAAAGTTTTGATGATGAAAATCCTGAGATTCTTATATTACCCAGAGGTGAATTTGAAATAAACATGAAACAATTATTTTATGAATTAATTGCTTTATCTATTCCTATTCAAAAAATAAAAAAAGATACCGAGATCAAAAAAGACAAAGTATAGTTGAGCATAATTAAATCGAATTAAAATAATTAAAAATGGCACATCCAAAACGCAGACAGTCAAGCACAAGGAGAGATAAGCGAAGAACTCATGATAAGGCGATTTTGCCTCAATTAACTGTTTGTCCCACTACCGGAGAAACTCATTTAATGCATCGGGCTTATTGGCATGATGGGAAAATGTATTACAAGGGGAAAGTTGTTATTGACAAATCTGAGACCGCATAATTTGAAATAAAACACTATTTCATTTCGAATTTTGTTTTTTTATCAGCACATTTGTTAGATTAAAATTTTGAATTATGGATTTCAAAGAAGTACAAAGTTTTATAAAATTCGTAACTAAATCAGGGGCTTCTGAAGTCTCTTTAGAGACGGAAGAATATAAAATAACCGTTAAAAGTGGTAGTGATCAGCATACTGTCATTGCTACTCCTCAAGCTCCTCCTGTAATTGCCGCGGTACCCTCGCCTCCTTCTCCTGAGAGCCCTGCAGAAGAATTAGAATCTGAAGACGAGTATGCTCATTGCACCACTGTAACCTCACCTATGATCGGAACATTTTACAGAAAGCCGAGTCCAGACAAACCATCTTTTGCAGAAATTGGTGGGCAAATCAATGTCGGTGATACAATTTGTATAATTGAGGCAATGAAACTGTTTAATGAGATTGAAAGTGAGATCTCTGGCAAAATTGTAAAAGTATTAGTGGATGATATGACCCCAGTAGAATTTGGCCAACCACTATTCTTAGTTGATCCTTCTTGAATAAATCATTGTGAAAAAAATACTCATTGCCAACCGCGGAGAAATTGCAATGCGGGTCATTCGCACATGTCGGGAAATGGGAATTAAAACTGTAGCTGTTTATTCGGAAGCAGATAAAGAGAGTCTTCATGTTCGTTTTGCTGATGAAGCAGTTTGTATTGGGCCTCCTGCATCTACCGAGTCTTATCTCAAAATATCTAGCATAATCTCTGCTGCAGAAATAACAAATTCGGATGCCATTCATCCTGGGTTCGGTTTTTTGTCAGAGAATGCAAAATTTTCAAAGATTTGTTCGGATCATGGAATAAAATTTATTGGCGCCTCACCTGAACACATTGAAAAAATGGGAGATAAAGCCACAGCTAAAACCACTATGAAATTAGCAGGGGTTCCGTGTGTCCCCGGATCTGAAGGCCTTATAGAATCGATTGAAGACGCTTCCGTGATAGCAGAAAAAATTGGATACCCTGTAATGATGAAAGCTACAGCCGGAGGAGGAGGCAAAGGAATGCGAGCAATCTGGAAGCCCTCCGAGTTGGAAAAAGCCTGGGAATCAGCAAGGCAAGAGGCTGCAGCATCATTTGGAAACGATGGTATGTATATGGAGAAGCTCATTGAAGAGCCTCGCCATATTGAAATACAAATAATAGGAGACCAATATGGCAAAGCAAGCCATCTAAGCGAACGTGACTGCTCCATCCAAAGAAGACATCAAAAGTTAACAGAAGAGACACCATCTCCGTTCATGACAGATGAATTGAGGAAAGCCATGGGTGATGCTGCTATTAAAGCAGCTGAATTTATTAAATATGAGGGTGCCGGTACTGTCGAATTTTTGGTTGATAAAAATAGAGATTTTTATTTTATGGAAATGAATACTCGCATTCAAGTAGAACATCCTATAACTGAAGAGGTCACAGATTATGATTTAATCCGAGAGCAAATAAAAGTTGCTTCAGGAACAAAAATATCTGGCAGAAATCATGAGCCTAAGCAGTTTGCTATAGAATGTAGAATTAATGCTGAAGACCCTCACAATAATTTCAGGCCTAGTCCAGGTCAAATTTCCGCATTTCATGCACCAGGCGGACATGGGGTCAGAATTGATACCCATGTTTATGCAGGTTATGTTATTCCATCCCATTATGACAGTATGATTGCAAAACTTATTGTCACAGGGCGAACAAGACAACAAGCCATTGAGAGGATGAAACGAGCCTTGGATGAATTTATAATTGAAGGTGTAAACACAACTATTCCTTTTCATAGACAACTTATGGATCACCCGGACTATATCTCTGGTAATTACACCACAAAGTTTATGGAAGATTTTGTACTGGCATAAGCTTTAAAGCCATAGATAAAAAGAACTACATTTAGAGAATAACGGGATAAAATTTTATGATTCTATCAGGACTTAGAATTGTTTTTGGTTGCATTTACCATATTTGGTACTATTTTCTGATGTTGATAAGCATATGCGGCCTATCCCCTTGGCTCTACAGCTATTCGAATAAATCCAGCAGCTTTCAGAAATTTTATGGCTACGCAAGACTATGGAGCGCTTGGATTCTTAATGGTATGTTCCTAATTCGAAGAGTGAAATATCAAGCCAAAATACCTTGGGACAGGCCTTATGTCATTGTTGCAAATCATACGAGCGAATTAGACGTTATGTACTGCTACCGACTAATAAAATCACCAACGGTTTTTATTGGGAAAAAAGAATTATCACAGATCCCTCTTTTTGGATTTTTCTTTAAACGATCCAGTATTTTGGTTGATAGAAAATCTTTAACAAGTAAAAAAAACGTCTTGGAATTATCGAGACAATATTTAAAACGAAACATAGGGGTTTGTATTTATCCAGAAGGTGGTATACCAAAAAATAAAAATATTATTTTAGATAAATTCAAACAAGGTGCTTTTAGTTTAGCTATTGAAAGTGGCATAGATATACTACCTGTGACTTTTGCTAATAATCGTAAATACCTTCCTGATTTTTATAAGGGTGGGCGACCGGGAGTAATACGTGCTACGGTTCACGAACCAATTAAAGTGGCAGGAATGTCAAAAAAAGATATCAATTTATTGAGTGATAAAGTTCATGCATTACTTTTGAAGGAATTAGAGACATATCGAAAAAAACCATGAAGATTACAGATCATGAAATTCAAAATTTGGCTCATCTTTCGAGACTGGAATTAAATAAGTCGGAATCTGTGAAGATGAAAAAAGATTTAAGTAAAATTTTAGACTTCGTCGCAGCCATTGAGGAAATTGACATTAAAAATGTCGAACCTTTGGTATACATGACGGATTCTGAAAATGTTCTAAGAGATGATATTATCTCTTCTGAATTAAGCTTAGAAAAAGCAATGAAAAATAATCCTGACCAAGGTTCTAATTATTTTATAGTTCCCAAAGTTATTGATAAATAAAGTGACATTTCTAAGCTGCAAATTCGTATCTTTTTGAACTCAAAATCTATTTTTAAAACTCATGCTACAAAGCCTCATCATTCTCTCTTTTCTATCAATTTTTGTGATTTTCTTATTGGCCAAAGGCATCAGGATTGTTAAGCAATCTGAAGCCATGATTGTGGAAAGGCTTGGGAAGTATCATAAAACATTAGAATCTGGGATTAATATCATCATTCCTATTATTGATCAGCCTCGACAAATTTCATGGAGATATAGTGAAACTGGTTTCAATGGCGACGTTATCTCCGTCTTTAAAATGAGAGATCGAATCGACCTGCGAGAAAACGTTTATGATTTTCCAAAACAAAATGTTATTACTCGAGACAACGTAGTTACGGAGATTAATGCTCTTATATATTTTCAAATAATGGACCCCATTAAATCCGTTTATGAAATTGGTAATCTTCCAAGTGCAATCGAAAAGCTCACTCAAACAACTTTAAGAAATGTAGTAGGTGAATTGGATCTCGATCAGTCTCTATCGAGTAGAGATACAATTAATACAAAGCTTCGTACTATTCTTGACGATGCTACCAATAAATGGGGTGTAAAAGTGAATCGAGTGGAGCTGCAAGACATAAATCCACCTCAGGAAATTCGTGAAGCAATGGAAAAACAAATGCGTGCCGAAAGGGATCGACGAGCTACAGTTTTAGAAGCAGAAGGAGAAAAGACAAGCCAAATACTCACAGCGGAAGGACAACGTGAATCGGATATACAACGTGCTGAAGGTGAAAAAAGAGCAGCCGTACTAGAAGCTGAAGGTCAAGCAGAGGCGCGAATACGAGTAGCAGAAGCAGAAGCTGCAGCCATAAAGCTTATCTCTAGTGAGATTAAAGGATTTTCAGGGGACCCCGTTCAATATCTAATTGCACAACGCTATCTTGAAACTCTTCAAGAAATGACTTCTGGTAAAGATAACAAGACGGTATACCTACCATATGAAGCCTCTGGAGTTCTAAGCTCTTTGGGTGGTATAAAGGGGATTTTAGAAGGAAAGTCATAAACTCATTTAAATAAAAAGATTTTATTTTAAACGTTTTAGCTCTTGCCTAAAAACTACTTTCTTATTTGAAAAATCGTAAAGCTGCTGTTGGCTTCATTTTCGTAACCCTTTTACTTGATGTAATTGGACTGGGTATAATTATACCTGTAATACCATCTTTGATTCAAGATCTCACCGGGGAAGGTTTGTCTGAGGCTTCTCGATATGGAGGTTGGTTAATTGCATCTTATGCCATTATTCAGTTTTTGTGCGCTCCTATTGTTGGGTCTTTAAGCGATAAATATGGTAGAAGACCTGTTTTATTATTATCACTACTCGGGTTCGGAATAGATTATCTAGTTCTAGCATTCGCACCCTCAATTGGTTGGCTTTTTCTAGCTCGAATTATTGCAGGTTTTTTTGGCGCTTCTTTTACAACTGGAGCTGCCTACATTGCAGATGTAAGCTCACCTGAAAAAAAATCACAGAATTTCGGAATGTTGGGAGCAGCATTCGGATTGGGATTTATTATTGGACCCGTAATGGGGGGAATATTAGGTGAAATTGGTCCTCGTATACCTTTTTTCACTGCTGCATTTCTTTCTTTTCTGAATCTTATTTACGGCTATTTTATCCTTCCCGAATCATTAGAGAAAAAAAATAGGCGAGAATTTAACTGGTCTCAAGCAAATCCCCTAGGCTCTTTAAATGCTCTTAAAAAATACCCAAGCGTTTTAGGCCTGATTGGAGCCTTAACATTTATATATCTGGCTTCTTATGCTGTTCAAGGAACATGGACATACTTTTCTATGGAGAAATTTAATTGGTCTGAAAGTTTAGTAGGCTACTCTCTTGGTTTTGTAGGAATTATGAGTGCGCTTGTACAAGGTGTCCTTATTAGAGTAATAATCCCAAAAATTGGAGAGTACAATACGATGATAGTTGGAATAATATTAAATATCCTAGGGAGTATTCTTTTCTCAATTGCAACTGAAGGCTGGATGTTGTTTTGCTTTATAATCCCTTATTCATTGGGTGGGCTTGCCGGGCCTGCCATTCAGGGAATACTTTCTAATCAGATCCCAGAAAACGAACAGGGCCAACTTCAAGGGGCGCTTACAAGTATGATGTCTGCAACGGGTATTTTTGGTCCCTTATTGATGACATCTATTTTCTCTTATTTCACCTCAAACAACTCCCCCATTTACTTTCCTGGAGCCCCTTTCATAGCTGGAGCCATACTTGTTTCAGTATGTTTATTGATTATTTTGAAAAAGGGGCGATTAAAAATAATTGGCAAGCCAATTATTGATTAAATTTATATAATGATAGAGGGATTTTCACATGTTACAATTTGGTTTGCAATAGGAGTTATCTTATTAGTTCTTGAAATGTTTACACCGGGGTTTTTTTTAGCGAGCATAGCGCTAGGTGCTTTCTTAGCTTCCCTTACTGCAAGACTCGGGGGTGAACCAATTTATCAACTTCTGGCATTTGTTATCGGTGGAGGAATTTCATTAATATCTATTCGTCCATTATTTAGAAAATATCTGCAAGCTACTGGAGCAAAAACTAATGCAGATAGAATGATTGGGAAATTAAGTATAGTAGAATTTGATGTAAAATCCGGCGATCGCTTCTATTCAAAAATAGATGGCGTCCCATGGGATTGTATATGCTCTAGTCCACTTTCAAAAGGAGATAAAGTCAAAGTGATTTCTATTGATAGCACTCTTTTAAATACAGAAAAAGTTTAGGATAAATAAAGTTAAATTGTCTTTTTTAAGGATTTATTAGTGTGAGTTTAGAAAAAAAGACTTTTCTTTGCACACATTAATTTCTCAGATCACGAATATAAAATGAAAAACGGAACAGTAAAATTCTTCGATGCAACCAAAGGTTTTGGTTTTATTAAGGATAATGATGGCGAAGGAGATTTCTTCGTTCATATCACAGGAACACTTGAACCCATCGCTGATGGCGATGAAGTTGAGTTTGAGTTGAAGGAAGGTAAAAGAGGTATGCAGGCAGCTAATGTTCGCAAACTTTAAAAAAATTTTCTATCAAAACTAAAAGCGCCTTAATAGGCGCTTTTTTTTATCCTCGAATAGCTTTTTCGTCTGATATCCAAATTGTGGATATGGCAGCAATCATTAAGCATATACCTGCTAAAACCATAGCATAAATAGCCTCAGTGCCTATAAATTTATATAGGGGGCTTAGAAACTTTGCTGCTAAAATTTGTGGGAAAACAATAAACATATTGAAGATTCCCATGTAAACCCCCATTTTTTTGGATTCAATAAATGAACTCAACATGGCGTATGGCATGCTAAGTATTGAACCCCAAGAAATTCCAATCATTATGAAACTTAGAGATAAAATCTTAGAATCATTTATCCAATACATGCTTAAAAAGCCAATACCTCCTATCGTGAGGGATCCTATATGTAGCAGTTTTCTGTTAATTGATTTCTTTGAAGTGTAAAAAGTTAATAATAGTGCAAAAAACATGGAACTGAGACCATAATAACCCATTTGAGCCCCTACTTGATCTGCTGCATTATTATATGATTTATCAGCATCTTGATAAATTATTTTTTCTGATTCAGAAGAATTCGCCCAAATTATTTGGTCAGGCTTCGGCGCATCGTAAACATGCTCAGTGAGGGCGGGAA
>CESF01027483.1_pt1 | contig 16179 bp, 14 predicted proteins | sample 356331 | NCBI WGS metagenome assembly CESF01 (sample SAMEA2621779, study PRJEB7988) | marine metagenome | biome: marine biome (ENVO:00000447); feature: surface water layer (ENVO:00002042); material: "saline water (ENVO:00002010), including plankton (ENVO:xxxxxxxx)" | depth 5 m
ATATTGTATATCGCTGGTCTTTTTCATGATCTTGGTAAAGGTCAAAATGGTGATCATTCACACATAGGTGCTAAAACAAGTTACAAATTTGCAAAAAGATTAGGAATGTCTGATACGGATGCAAGCTTAATATCATGGCTTGTAGAAAAGCATTTAATTATGTCCTCAATATCTCAAAAGAAAGACATTTCTGATAAAAAAACTATTGAAGACTTTGCTTCTAAAATAAAAGTGGTCGAAAGGCTTGATTATTTATATCTTTTAACCATAAATGATATTAAATCTACAAACCCAAAACTTTGGAATGGATGGAAACATCAACTGTTAAGAGACCTTTATATTTTAACGCGGTCTAAACTAAATAAAGAGCCCGAAAAAGCATTCTATGAAATCGCAAAAGAAAGAAAAAATAATGTTTTAGATAAATCTAATACTACAAATGAGAACAATAATCTTATTAATTATCTTAATTCATTTAATGACGACTACTTTAATAAAAATAGTACAGATGTACTTTTATGGCAATCAGAATTACTCACAAAAGCTCATGATAAAGATTTCATTATTGGTTGCAGAAAAAAGTTTGATAACTTAATTGAAATTTTTATAAAAGTTAAAAACATGGATGGGCTCTTTTATAAACTCTCAAAGGTTTTAGAGCATTCTGGTTTGGAAGTAATAGATGCAAGCATTTTTACTTCCAATGATAGTGATATTGCTGCAAATACTTTTATCACAAGATATATTCATCATGACAGATCTTTAACAAAGAATGAATTGGAAGAACTATCTGAGAGAATTAATAAAAATTTTATAGATTACGAAAGGATTAACAAGCTCCCTGAAAAAAAACAAAAAAAACAAAATTTTGTAAAGATGATTGAGATTACTCACTCAATTAATGAAGTCCAATATAGAAACATGATAACTATCGAAACAGCTAATAGCATTGGCCTATTAGCGAAAATTGCAAAAGTTTTTTATGAAAATAAAATTTCAATATTTTGTGCAAGAATTAATACTCTTGGGGAGAGGGTTGAAGATACTTTTGAAATTACTAACGAAGATAATACAATTATTTCTGAGGTAAAAATAAAGAGAATTATTAAGTCGCTTGAAATGGTTGTATGAATAACGCCATTTAATTTTATAATTTAAAAATGAAACTCAAGGCAATAGGAATAGCAAATAAATCTTCTACTGGAAAGGTCTTAGATGTATATTTCCCAAATATAGAATCTGATAGGTTTGCTATTGAATCTCAGATACCAGAAATAACAAATCCTCTCCAAGAAATTGTTGAAGTAGACTGGATTGAATCAGAATTACAAGAAGATGTTTCAGGTCCAATTGATGCATATTTAAAGCTACAGCTACTATCAAATAAATTTGTATTACCTAATACAATAAATTTAAATGGCTTGTTCAATGCTCTTCCCAATGTTGCTTGGACAAGTAAAGGTCCAATTGATTTGAATGAAATTAATGAGAAACTTTATAAAGCAAAGATTGGTAAGAATAATCTAAATATAAAGTCAGTAGATAAGTTTCCCTGTATGACTGATTATGTAGTTCCAAAAAATGTTCGCATAGCTGATGCAAGTAGAGTTCGACTGGGAGCCTACTTAGGTGAAGGTACCACTGTAATGCACGAAGGCTTTGTAAATTTCAATGCCGGGACTCTCGGAAAAGCGATGATCGAGGGAAGAATCTCTTCTGGTGTTGTTGTTGGAAATAATTCAGATCTTGGCGGTGGTTCAAGCACTATGGGAACACTTTCTGGCGGAAATGAGGTCAAAATATCTATTGGCGAAAATTGTCTTTTAGGTGCAAATGCTGGGATTGGAATATCTTTAGGAAACAATTGTATTGTTGAGGCTGGTTTATATGTTACCTCAGGTACAAAAGTTCATTTAATGAATGGAAAAAATAAAACTTCAAAAGTTGTTAAAGCAAGGGATATTTCAGGCCAATCAAATTTATTATTTTTAAGGGATTCTGTTTCAGGAAAAGTAATAGCTAAAGAGAACCAAAGAAAATCTTCTCTCAATAAAGAGTTGCATAAAAATGATTGAATTTCTTCAACATCTATTGAGAATAAAATCTATATCTCCAAGAGATATGGGTTGTTTTGACTTAATTGAAAAAGAGCTAAATCAACATAATTTTAAGTGTGAAAGAATTAATTATCTTAATGTGGAAAACCTATATGCTACTTATGGAGATGGTGGTAAGTTATTTTGTTTTCTTGGTCATACCGACGTAGTTCCAAGTGGCCCTGAGAATAAATGGAAGTACCCTCCTTTTTCAGCAACAATTGAAAATGATGTCCTGTATGGAAGAGGAGTTGCAGATATGAAGGCTTCGGTTGCAGCTTTTATAGAAGCTGCAAAAGAATTTATTACGTCATCTGAGGATGTAAGTTTTAAATTGGCAATACTCCTTACATCTAATGAAGAAGGAACCTCAAAAGATGGTTTTATAGATAAAATCATAGAGAAAATGATTGAGGACAGTGAAAACATAGATTTCTGTCTTGTCGGTGAACCTACATCAAACAACAGGGTTGCTGATTGTGCAAGAATTGGAAGAAGAGGTTCACTTGGAGGACATCTTAAAATATTAGGTAAACAGGGGCATATTGCGTATCCTGAAAAGGTTATAAATCCAATACTGCAATCAGGTGATTTAATTTCAAAATTAAGTGAAAAAATTTGGGATGACGGTAATGATGCCTTTGACCCTACAAGTTTCCAAATTTCAAATATTAGTGCCGGAACGGGAGCTCACAACGTAGTTCCTGGTGAGCTTGAACTAACATTTAATTTTAGATTTTCAACTGAGTCTACTGAAGAAAGTTTAAAGTCTCAATTTGAGTCAATATTAGATGAGCTTAAGCTTAATTATGAGCTAAATTGGTATTTAAATGGAGACCCCTATTACACAAAAGTAAATTTTTTTAAAAATATTGTTTGTAGTTCAGTAAAACAGGTTACTGGGTACACTCCTGAATTGAATGCTAAGGGTGGTACCTCTGACGGACGTTTTGTCGCAAAAATGGATACTGAGATTATTGAATTAGGTCCTGTGAATGATTCAATTCATCAAATAAATGAGCATATTAAAATTAGCGAACTTTGGACCCTTAAAGATATTTACAAAAAAATTCTTATTAATCTTAACCAAGCTCTTTAGATTTTTTCTTTCGATTGTATTTAGTTCTATCTTTATGTGTTTTTGGCTTATGGAATTTATCCATATTTTTTTTAACAGGATTTTTTTTACCTCTGCTTTTCAAAATCAAAATTTACATTATGTAGATATGTTTAATTTTTCTTTTTTATTTTTAAAAAGAAATGAAAGGCCAACTAAAATAATTCCAATAACTAGATAATATTGAATCATGAAAGTAAATATTGGTTGGACAGAATCAAGGCCATCAGCAGTTGCATCGCCTCCAAGTAATCCAGCTAAAACCCCTCCTATTGCGGAAGCTAAAAACCATAATCCAAACATTTGACCCATGTATCTTTTAGGTGAGTATTTTGAAAATGCTGATAATCCAATTGGTGACAAGGCGAGCTCACCCCAAGTTTGAAGTAAGTAAGTAATTAGAAGCCATTGCATGCCTACTGGAGCTGATTCCATTGCAAGACCAACTGCATAAACCATGACCATGAAACTAATAGCCATAAAGAATAGACCTATTGCGAACTTAATTGGTAAAGATGGATCCATGTTTCTTCTTGCCAAATTAGCCCATATCCCAGCAAAAATTGGTGCAAAAGTAACTACAAATATAGGATTTGCAAACTGAAGCCAGCCAATTGGAATGATATAACCAGCAACAGATAAATCTGTAAAATCTCTTGCAAAAATACTTAATGAACTTGCTGACTGATCAAAGCCAGACCAAAAAGCAGCAGCCCCGACAAATAGAACAAATAATAACAATAGGTTCTTTCTCTCGCTAGGATTTAACCCAGCAATAAAATATAGATACAAGAAGTACATACCTGCAACTATAGTTAAAAAATAAGCAAAGTTTTCTGCAAAAGTTCTTGGATCAATCGAGATTATTCCAACTAGTCCCAATGCGATAATTATAAACATTAGAGCCAAACTGTTTTTTGTCCATCTAATTAACTGATTTCTTTTTGCATCTTCCATCTCATTAGGCTTTTCACCTGCATCGCCGAGTAAATGCTTGAACTTTATGTATTGATATACGCCAAATGCCATTCCAATTCCCGCAGCACCAAAACCATAATGCCAGCCAATTTTTTCACCCAACCAGGCACATATTAAAAAACCCAGAGTTGATCCAATATTTATGGACATATAAAAAATCGTATAACCAGAATCTCTTCGTGTATCCTCATCAGAATACAATTTACCAACTATTGTGGATATATTGCCTTTAAGTAATCCTGTTCCTAAAACTACTAAAATTAAACCAAGGAAAAAAGTTTGTTCAAGAGGTATAGCAAGTGTGAAATGGCCTAATGCAATAATTATGGCTCCAATTAATACTGCCTTTTGATGACCCAAAATATTATCAGCAATCCAGCCGCCAGGAACAACCATGAAGTAAACGAATCCAACGTAAATACCATATATCGCATTTGCATCTATTGCTGACATTCCCATCCCAGGATTAAATCCAGTAATAGAACCTGTCATGTATAAAACAAGTAAGGCTCTCATGCCATAGTAAGACATCCTCTCCCACATTTCTGTTAAGAACAATGTTCTAAGACCAATAGGATGTCCAAAGAAACTTTTATCTGTATTCATAGTAATTTATTTTTTTTAATAATCTTGTACTATACCAAAATGATTGATAAATCACATATCGTTTTTCCTTTAAAAAGGATAGCTGCTTCAATATATGACCTTTTTTTACTATTGGGGGTTTGGTTTGCTGTTGGGTCTATAGCAGTATGGATAAATGGTGGAATTATTGAAATTAAATGGATTGGTCCAATTCTTGTCTTTCTAAGTACCTGGGCATTCTATGGATACTTTTGGTCACATGGAGGAAAAACGCTAGGAATGGCTGTATGGAAATTTGAAATATATAGTCTTGATAATAAAAAAATAACTTTTTCTCAAATCTCTATAAGATATCTCTTTAATATTCTAACTTTTTTACTTTTAGGGATTCCCCTAGTTTATATGTATATCTCAAAAAAAAATCTTTCTATAAGCGATCGTATATCAAGAACTAGCTACAAAAAAATCTAAATTTTTTTGTATGCATGAAAGCTAAGCATGACAACAAATAAAGATGGAATGATTACTCCAAGCATTATTGGCATGTTGTAAGAAATAAAGATACCTATTGAAAGATCTTGAGCTAATCTATAAATAAAAGCCCCAAAAACAGCAACTGTTATTCTTACTCCAAGATTAGAATCTCTAAGGGAGGTAAAGACAAGTGATCCAAAAAAAGTTATGAGTATAAAAATAGAAAATGGTAAAAATATCGTCTTAAAATAGACCTTATCCAAATGAGACTTAAAAAGAATTTCTTCTTTGATAGTGCTATTTATGAATAATTTTCTGTACGAAAATATTTCTTCCATTCCTTGGTGATTCATATTGTCAAAAGTAATTCTTGATTGAATTGGAAGATTAAAATATTCTGTTTTTCCGTTTTCAAAAATTAATTGATTTTCTTTAATTTCTGCACTTTCTGCAGTGGAGACCTCGATTTTGTCTTTTTGTTTTATTTTTATAAGTTTGGGATTAAAAATTTTGTCATCAATTATAGTTTCATAACTTAAAACTAAATTTTCTGATTTAACCCATTTCAAATCATTTTGATTTAATTCTTTTCCTAAAAGCATATTTTTGTCTACCTGTGCATTAAGATAGATTTTTTTGAAAGCTACATCATCCAAAGCTAGCAAGGGCAAAACCAATAGCAGTGCTCCAACCGAACTTATAGAAACTATTTTAAATGGTGAAAGGCCTGCAGATCGTAAAACATTTAAATTTCCTTCTTGATGAGAGATTCCTAAAGAAATCATTACGCCCAATAAACATGCCCCTTCAATAAAATCTATCAGCCTATGAGGTATTGAAGAAAAAACATAGTTTAATATATTTAAAAAGGTATATTTTTGAGAAATATTCTCTAATTCTGATATCAAGGTAAATGTTGAATCAAGAACGCCAAAAACTGTAAGAATAAATAATGAAAATAGAAACGATCGTTTAATTAAGTAAATATTAAAAATCTTCATTAGTTAATCATCCATAAAAAAATAATAATACTGATTGTTATCAATGTTATTTTTATAGAAGGTTTAAAATTGTGTAAATAATTTGTTTGCGTAGCAGAAGATTTTATTAATCCAAAAAATCCTAAAATTAGAAAAACAATATGAATAATTAAAAAATAGTATTGAGGAGTTATGCTGTTTTCTTGAGTAAATTCTCTACCTAGGATGAGCAAACTCAAATAAAGAATGTAAATTGCAATTGCAGGTAACATAACAGATAGCCTGCCCTGTCTTGGTTCTACTTTTGACATAGTTACACCAAGAATTAAAAGAACAAAAATCGTTATTGGGATTGATATATTCCACAAGATTTCTGACTTGGATGAACTAGATGAATAATCAAACAACTTTGACAATGATAAGCCCTTAATTGATTGCATGTCTTTATCTAGGGGAATTTTTAATTCAATAAAGCTCGACACAATTTTAACATCGTCTTCAAAAACGCCTTGATGTAGGCTCCCATTTTTAAATTTAATATCGAGGCTAGAGCTCAAGTCGCTGAAAGACATTTCATCGGCTAGAACAAGAGACGAAGAGCCCATATTGGATATAACAGCTGTAACTTCATTAAACGAGGTTTCATCTTTTTCTTCGACGTATATGAAGCCATTATTATCAGCAAATTTAATTATCTTTTTTGGTTTAATTGATTGAAATTGCTCTTGAAAAGTATCCACTGAAAGAAGTTCTCTTGAGAGCTCTTTGGTATATGGAGCAACATATAAACTCAGCCCTAAAGTAATTACAAAGAAAATTATTGATTGTGGTACTAAAAACTTTATTAAATTAAACTTGGATAAACCTGCAGAGAAATAACCATAAATTTCACTTTCAGCATATAGCCTGCTAATGGTCAATATAATTCCAAGAAAAAAAGACAAAGGTATAAGTAAAGTTATAAAGTCTGGAAACCTAAGAAGAACAACCATAAAAATTATATTTGGATCAATTAGTCCTTCAGACGCTTGTTCAAAATAGCCAACAAATCTTGAACCTACTACTAAAAAAAAGAAGATTACTAATATTGCGCATGTAGATTTGAAAATTTCTATATTCAAGCTTTTTAAAAGAATATTTTTTTTATACATGCCTTGTGAACTATGATGCATTACAATATTTATCTTATCAGTAAATACCATTACAGGAGAACTTAAATGGCCTATAAAGTTTTAAAAAATGTTTCGTTAAAAGATGTAACTACGTCAGGAATAACTTCGCTAAAAACTGACCTACTTGTCTTAGTTATTAATAAGAACACCAAGAATGATTCAGCTTTTAAGGATTTGAATAAAGTTTCAAAAAACTATATCTCAAAAACAATTCAATCACATCTAAAAGATAGCGGCAGTTCTATTCTTTTGCCGAAGATTGATGGTATTAGTGCTCTAAATATACTCATAGTTAAGGGTATTGAAGCAAAAGAACCTACGCATAAGTTGTTAAGTATGTATCAATCTATTGCTCAAAAAGGTAACAGGATTAAGGCGAAAGATATTTCTGTAATGCCTGGAAAAGCATCTCCAGATGGCAAAGATGAGATGTGGTTAATAGAAATGGTAGCAAAAACAGTTGAATCAAATGTTTATATATTTTCTGAAACAAAAAATAAAACTGTTCAAAAGCCAAGCGTTAAAAAATTAAATATTTTAGTTTCAGGACTTTCAAAAGCCAATTTATTGAAAGCTAAAAATTCTGCTAAGAAGGGTTTTGCAATAGGTGAAGGTGTCAATACTGCAAAATATTTAGGTGATCTTCCAGCAAATCATTGCACACCTAGAATTATTGAAAAAAAGGTTAAAGCAATGACTAAAGACTTTCCCAAGCTAAAAGTTAAAACTTTTAATGAAAATCAAATGCAAAAAATGGGTATGGGATCTTTCTTAAGTGTTTCAAGAGGCAGTGAAGAGCCAGCAAGAATGATGGTGATTGAATATAAAGGCGCTAAAGCTTCTGAAAAACCTATTGCACTAGTTGGTAAAGGGGTAACCTTCGACACTGGCGGTGTTTCAATTAAGCCTAGTCCTGGAATGGATGAAATGAAATGGGATATGTGTGGCGCAGCAACAGTATTTGGTGTTATGTCTATGTTGGCTAGATTAAATGCAAATGTAAATGTCGTTGGTGTTATGGGGTGTGCTGAAAATATGTGTTCATCGAAAGCTACGAAACCAGGCGATGTAGTTACATCAATGTCAGGTCAAACCATTGAGATTCTTAATACAGATGCTGAAGGAAGACTTATTCTAGCTGACTGTCTAACATACGTTGGGAAATATAAACCATCTCATGTTATTGATATGGCAACTCTTACAGGCGCAGTAGTAATTGCGTTAGGAAGACATGCTAGTGGAGTCATGGCTAATGATCAGAATTTAGCTGATATGATAATTGAATCTGGTGAGGAATCAGGAGACAGAGCATGGCAACTTCCATTATGGGATGAACATCAGTCATGCACTAAAACAAAGTATGCAGATTTAGCAAATATAGGCGGAGGAAGAGAAGCTGGGACAATTCATGCTGCTGCATTCTTGTCTAAATTTACTAATGACTATAAATGGGCTCATATAGATATAGCAGCAACGGCCTCTTACAGCACCCCAGTAAAGGCTGGAACTGGAAGACCTGTGCCACTTATTAGTGAATTGCTTTTAAGTAAAAGGTTAAAGTAAGTTAATATTAAAAATTCATGGAAAAGCAATATTCCCCGATTGAAATTGAGGAGAAATGGGTAAAAACTTGGTCAAATAGAAAGGTATCAAACTCTGAATCGTCTGATTCTTTCTCCCAGGTAATACCACCTCCAAACGTTACTGGAACTTTGCACATGGGACATAGTTTTCAGTATGCAATTATGGATTTTTATACTCGATACCATCATATGCATGGCAAAGATTCATATTGGCAAGTAGGCAGTGATCATGCTGGAATTGCAACTCAAATGGTTGTAGAAAATAATCTTTCAAAAAAAAATATATCGCGTAATGACCTTGGAAGAGAAAAATTTCTTGAAGAAGTTTGGTCATGGAAAGATTACTCTGAAGAAAATATTACTTCACAAATTAAAAGGCTTGGATGTACTGTCGATTGGGGAAAATATAGGTTCACTCTTGATGAAGGATGCAATAAAGCAGTTATAAAAGCTTTCACAGAATTATATAGAAAAGATAAGATTTACAGGGGTTATAGATTGGTTAATTGGGACCCATCTCTTAAAACAGCTGTTTCTGATCTTGAGGTTGTAAGACAAGAAAAAGAAGGATTGCTTTGGCATATTAAATATTCACTTGAAGATAGCGAAGACTTTATTATTGTTGCGACAACTAGACCAGAAACTATGTTTGGAGATATGGCAGTCGCAGTAAATCCTAATGACAAAAGATATAAAAAAATAATTGGAAAAAAAATAGTGCTACCTTTTGTAGGAAGAAAAATTCCAATTATTGGTGATGAATATGTTGATATGGAATTTGGGACTGGGTGTCTAAAAATTACTCCAGGCCATGATTTTAACGATTATGAAATTGGCAAAAAATATTCCTTACACGAATTAGATGGTGAAGTGAAAACCTCTAACAAACCAGATAAGTTTAAACCAATAAATATTTTCAATGATGATGCGTGGTCTAATGAAAATGTCCCAGAGCCTTTTAACAATTTAGATAGATTTAAGGTTAGAAAACTCGTTCTAGAGAAATTAAAAGAGTTGAATCTACTTGTAAAAGAAGAAAAGCATCAAATAAGTGTACCGAGAGGTGAAAGGTCTAATATTGTTATTGAGCCTAAATTAAGCTTTCAGTGGTATGTAAAAACTTCTGAAATGGCAAAAAAAGCAAATAATGCAGTTAATAACGGAGAAATTAAATTCCATCCAGAAAATTGGGTAAAAACATATTTTAATTGGATGAATAATATCGAAGATTGGTGCATTAGTAGGCAAATATGGTGGGGCCATAGAATTCCTGCCTGGTACGATAACGAGAACAATGTTTATGTTGGTTATGATGAAGATGAGGTCAGAAATTATTATGGACTTGATGATGTAAAGCTAACTCAAGATGAAGATGTATTGGATACATGGTTTTCATCAAGCTTATGGCCCTTTTCATCTTTAGGCTGGCCTGAGGAAACAGAAGATTTCAAAAAACATTTTCCTACATCATTACTTGTAACTGGATTCGACATAATATTCTTCTGGGTTGCAAGGATGATGATGATGAGTCTAGAATTTACAGGTCAAATTCCATTTAAAGATGTATATGTTACAGGCCTTATCAGAGATGAAAATGGGCAAAAAATGTCAAAATCTAAGGGTAATATCATTGATCCATTAGATTTAATATATGGTATTACTCAAGATGATCTTGTAAAAAAGAGAACTTCTAATTTAATGCAAGAGGGAATATCTAAGAAAATTGAGAAAAAAACTAGAAATCAATTTCCAAAAGGGATTGAATCATATGGAACTGACGCCCTAAGAATGTCTTTTTTTTCAATGGCAACTCATACAAAAGATATTAGTTTTGAGCTTGGAAGACTCAAAGGCTATAGGAACTTTTGTAATAAAATTTGGAATGCTGCTAGATTCATTGACGGCTATCCTAAAGAAAAAGATTCTTTCAAGTCAGAAAACAATCACGATGAATGGATTTATGATGAATTCATTAAGACAAAGGAAAAAATCAATAAAAATATTAATGACTACAGGCTCGATTTTGCTGTTAATGAGGTTTATGAGTTTTTTTGGAGTAAGTTTTGTGACGTTTATATTGAAGAATGTAAAAAATCTGGTGAAACTAGTAACTTAAGGCCTTTATTAAAAGAAATATTGCATGTACTTCATCCTTTTGCGCCATTTATTACCGAAGAAATTAGTGATTTGCTATTTAAACAGAGTATTATTTAGGCGTAATAAACATTTGGATATGATCAATGTTATCTTCAAGGTAAACTTCACCTCTTGAGATAAAACCAAGTTCGGAATAGAAACTTTCTAGTCTATGCTGAGCTGATATAACAATCTCAATGTTAGGGTACTTCTCTCCTAAAAAAGATATTCCCATTTGTGTTATCTTCTTACCCAAAGAATTATTTCTTAAGCTTTTTTCAACCACAATTCTTCCCATGGAAGTTCCTTCATATTTTACATTGGGAGGAAATGCTCTCAGATATGCAATTAATTTATCATCCTCATAGCCAAGAAGATGATATGCATCTTGATCAGAATAATCCGCGTCTATATATGGACAATCTTGTTCTAAAACAAAAACCTTTTGTCTTAGATTTAAAATTGCATACAAATCATCCAACGATAGTTCATCAAACGTCTTCCAGGAATATGAAACTTTAAAATGCATTTTTTGTATATTCTTAATATATGGTGATTATTGATATAAATGTATAATATTGCTCATTTTCGCACACATAATAAAAATATATGAAAACAATTTACGATTTCTCAGTTAAAGATGCAGACTTAAAAAGTATTTCTTTGGAGAGCTATAGAGATAAGATATTGTTAATTGTAAATGTAGCGAGCAATTGCGGACTTACATATCAGTATGCGGGCATAGAAAGTCTATATAAAAAATACAAAGCTATTGGCTTTGAGGTTTTAGCCTTTCCATGTAATCAGTTTGCTTTTCAAGAGCCAGGAACTAATGAAGAAATTAAAAAATTCTGTGATATTAAATATGGAGTTACTTTTAAAATTTTTAATAAAATAAATGTTAATGGTTCGAAATCAGATCCTGTATATGAATTCCTAAAAAATCAGTTACCTGGGGTTGCTGGGACAACTCAAATTAAATGGAACTTTACTAAGTTTCTTATAAATAAAAACGGCGAAGTGATTGAACGATTTAGCCCCCAAGCTGAAGCAGATGAAATTGAAGCTAGTATAAAAAAATTATTATAAATTATATATCTAGACTCATTAACAAGGCATCATCAGGATTATCTCCGGTGTAATAATCTGCTCTAACCGCATCTTCTACAAAATCAAATTTCTTATAAAAATCTATCGCATTTTTATTCTTAATTCTGACTTCTAAAAAAATCTTCTTTGCTCCAAGAGCTTTTAATTGTCTAATCATAGATTTTAAAAGCAGGCTGCCTGCACCTTTTCTTTGAAAAGCATTATCGATAGCGATGCTAAGAAGATGACTCTCTTTCTTGAAATTTGAAAAGATAATAAACCCTATAATCTTATTTTCTAATTTACAAACCAGTGACTTATGCCCTACTTCAAAAGATGAAAAAAAATTTTCTTTTGACCAGGGTGAAAGGTTGGTTTTTTTTTCTATCTCATATGCATCTTCTAAATCAGATGGATCCATTAACGAAACTTTATACATTATTTTATATTCTTAGCTTTTTTTTAATTGTTTCCCAAAGTTCTTTCTTTGAGCTTTGTTTGTGAATAAGTTGATTAACCGAAGGAGAAATAATATTTTCACAATTAAATACTAAATTACAAGAAAGTTCTCCAAATGAAATTACAAGCTTTACTTCTTCAGTATTAAGTAGTCTTTTATCAAATTCTTTCTGTGAACTAAATGCTGACTCCTCAAAGAACTCCTCTCCATTGTCTAATTTTGTTGATGATAAAATTGCTTTTATGAGGTCTTGCTGCTCTTTAACAAAATTTTTAAAAGGTTTATCAATTATTGCAAGAACATTGCCCTTTTGATAAAAATTAAAGGTTTTTTTTGAAAAATCTGTCCTCTTGGGTCTTAATGAATATCTTTTAATTCCAATCTCTTTTAATATAAGGTTAGTTTTTATTTCAGGAGTAAGCATAAATTACATAATAACATTTACTTATTAAACAATGGATAACCCTATAGATAAATATTCTGCTTTTAAGCCTATCGATTTACAAAATCGTAAATGGCCAAGCGCACAAATTCAAGAAGCTCCAGTTTGGTGCTCTGTGGATTTAAGGGATGGTAATCAGGCCCTTATTGAACCTATGGGCTCTGAAAGAAAAAATAGGATGTTTAGTCTTTTATGCGATTTAGGGTTTAAAGAGATTGAGGTTGGATTCCCTTCAGCTTCACAAACCGATTATGATTTTGTCAGAGATTTAATTGAAAATAAAAAGATTCCAAGTGATGTAAAGATTCAAGTTTTGACTCAAGCAAGGGAAGAACTAATCATTAAAACTTTTGAGTCTTTAAAAGGAGCCTCTAAAGCAATAGTTCATTTTTATAATTCAACTTCAACTCTTCAGAGAAAAGTGGTATTTAATCAAGACAAAGAAGGCATAAAAAAAATAGCTATTGATGGAGCAAATTTAATCAAATCATTGGCTGAAGATAATCCTAATACTGACTGGTCGTTTGAATATTCTCCCGAAAGTTTCACAGGGACCGAGCTTGATTATGCAAAAGAGGTTTGTGATGAAGTGGTTGAAATTTTAAAACCTGTATCCAAAAATAAAATTATCATCAATCTTCCAGCGACAGTCGAGATGTCAACACCAAATATTTATGGAGATCAAATTGAGTGGATGAACGAAAATCTTAGAAATAGAGATGATATATGTATAAGTCTTCATCCTCACAATGATAGAGGGACTGCAGTAGCAGCTTCAGAATTTGGTTTAATGGCTGGAGCCGATAGAGTTGAAGGTACATTATTTGGAAATGGGGAAAGGACTGGAAATGTTGATATTGTTACAATCGCTTTAAATATGTTGACACAAGGAGTTGATCCAAAACTCGATTTTTCCAATATTAACTCTGTAATGAGAGAGGTTGAATATTGCAACCAATTGCCAGTCCATCCAAGACATCCTTATGCTGGAGATCTTGTATTCACAGCTTTCTCAGGCTCTCACCAAGATGCTATTAAAAAGGGTTTTAATGCTATTAAAAATTCGAATAATCCTAAATGGGAGGTTCCATATTTACCAATTGATCCAGCCGACTTAGGAAGAAATTATGAAGCTGTGGTAAGAATTAATTCACAATCAGGAAAAGGCGGCGTAGCATTTTTATTAGAAAAAGATCATGGAATATCATTACCTAGAAGACTGCAAATAAGTTTAAGTCAGAAAATTCAAAAACTTGCCGATGAGAGTGGTAAAGAAATATCTAGCACCCAAATTTGGGAAATTTTTGAAGAAAACTATTTAACACCAAAAAATAATTTTTCATATGTTGAACATGAATCATCATCAAAAGAAGATATTCATTCATTAACCTTGAAAATGAATATGCGAGATTCTATTAAAACCATTAGCGGTAAAGGAAATGGACCAATCGATTCATTTATAAATGGTTTGTCATCTGATGTTGGAATGCCAATAAAAGTTGCAGACTATCATCAAACAGCAATTTCGTCTGGGTCTGATGCTAAGGCTGCTGCATACATCGAACTCGAAAAAGATGGTGAAACTTTCTGGGGAGTAGGAATTCATCCAAATACAACAAGAGCATCATTCGATGCAATAATTGTTGGGTTAAGCAAAATGCTTAAAAATTAATCAAAATTTGGTTCTCTTTTTTCTAGAAATGCCTTAACTGCTTCTCGATTTTGAGGACTTACAGTCAGTTCATTTTGAATTTCAGCTTCATTATTAAAAGTATCCCAATAATTAACTGATAGGGATTCTCTCATTAATCTCTTTGTATGATTAAGAGACTGCGAAGACCTCTTTGCGAGAGCAGTTGCCCAATCTAGTGAAGTCTTTTGTAATTCATCTGCTGACACTACTTTATTTGCAATACCATATTTCAAACAATCACTTGCAGGAATTTTTTTTGCTTCAATTGCATATTCATATGCTTTTGCATATCCCATGAATTTAGGCAAAAACCAAGAAAGGCCGCCATCGGGAACTAAAGCTATATTGCTAAAAACAGATAAAAGGTAAGCATCTTCTGACATTACTCTTAAATCACATGACATAGCAAAAGCAGCTCCTATTCCTGCTGCAGGGCCAGGAATTGATGCAATTACAGGTTTAGGCATATTAATAATATTCTCAAAGGATGGTTTATACCCTCTCATCAAAGCATCTTTAGAACCTGACCAGCTTGCCTTTCTTTCACTGAGGTCAGCTCCAGCTGAAAAACCTCTGCCAGCTCCAGTCAAAATAACAACCTTCGTGTCATTATCATCCATCACTGCTCGAGTAGATTCCTGCAAATCCCATACTAGTTGTTCATTTACAGCATTCAATAAATCAGGACGATTTAGTTTAATTGTTGAAACTTTTTCATTTTTTATTATTTCAATAGTCTCTAATTCCATACATTTCTCCTTATTCTTGAGTTGAGATAATTATATTTCCATCTTTGTATGTTATTTTACCTGCTTGCTGGTCTTTGTCAGCTCGTGACCAAGACACTATTGATTTAGCAGAAGGATTTGAATATATAAATGTTTTTATAATCTCATTTAAAATTTTAGAATTTGGTATAGAAATATTTTCATTCCTTATAGAAGACCTAATAATTTCCTTTACGATATCAATATCTAAAATCTCCAATTCCTTTTTGCTGATAACATTACTGATTAGATTTCCATAGTTTTTATAAAGAAGATTTGAGAAGTTATTATTTCTTTCTTCGATAATCTTGGACATCTTAGATACTCTTGATGAAAAATCATTCCATCTTTTATCCAGTTTTGGAAATATTTCATTTCTCAAAAAATTTCTGTCAAATTCATTATTTTCATTTGATTCATCAGAAATGTAATTTAAATCATTATTTTTTGCGTAATCCTTTATTTCTTTTTTTGATACTTCTAAAAAAGGTCTTATTAGCTGTCCCTTACCTAACTTACGATGTCTCTTTAATCCTTGAAGGCCATCTATACCTGTGCCCCTTAGTAATCTTAAGAAAATTGTTTCTGTTACATCATCAATATGATG
>CESF01127739.1_pt1 | contig 15970 bp, 15 predicted proteins | sample 356331 | NCBI WGS metagenome assembly CESF01 (sample SAMEA2621779, study PRJEB7988) | marine metagenome | biome: marine biome (ENVO:00000447); feature: surface water layer (ENVO:00002042); material: "saline water (ENVO:00002010), including plankton (ENVO:xxxxxxxx)" | depth 5 m
CAAATCTACTTGATGATATTTGTATCTTTAAATAAAAAATTGAATAATAAAGTTTTACTATTAATTCTTGATGGATGGGGTATTTCCTCTGATGAGAAAGTCTCTGCTCCAGATATAGCGAAAACACCAAATTATAATTTTTTAAAAGACAAGAACCCTAACAGTTATTTAATTACTCATGGCGAACAAGTTGGACTTCCAATTGGTCAAATGGGTAATAGTGAGGTTGGCCATATGAACATAGGTTCTGGGAGAATAGTTTTACAAGATTTATTACGAATTGATGAATCAATAAAGAATGGTCAGTTTCACAAAATGAAAGAATTTCAAGAAATAATTTCATACACAAAAAATAAATCTTCAAATATTCACTTAGTTGGACTTATATCAGATGGTGGTGTTCACTCACATATTAATCATTTAAAAGAAATTATAATCTCTTTAAAAGAGGTGAGAGAGAATATCTTTATTCACGGGTTTACAGATGGAAGAGATGTTGACCCAAGATCAGGAGTCAAATTTATAGATTCAATTGAAAAGTTTTGTGAAAGAAATGGTGGAAAATTAGCTACAGTCATTGGTAGATATTTTTCTATGGATAGAGATAACAGATGGGAGAGGATAAAAAAAGCTTATGATTTAATTTGTAATGGCGTTGGAAAAAAAACAATTAGTTTTTGTGATGAAATTAATGAATCGTATAAAAATAATATTACTGATGAATTTATTAAACCTATAATTAAAACTGATCTCAATGGTAATAATATTCATAGATTTAATCAAGATGATATAATAATTTTTTTTAATTATAGATCAGATAGGGGGAGACAACTGACATCGGCTTTATGTGAAAAAGATTTTAGTGACGATGCAATGAGAACTGTTACTAGGAAATTTTATACACTTACAAATTATGATGAAACTTTTACAGTTGCTAAACCAATTTTCAAAAAAAATGTTTTAAAAAATACTTTAGGTGAAATACTATCTAAGAATGATATCCCTCAATTAAGAATTGCTGAAACTGAAAAGTACCCACATGTTACATATTTTTTTAATGGTGGTCTTGAAAAATCTTTTACTGGTGAAGAAAGAATCCTTTGCCCATCTCCAAAAGTTGCTACATACGATTTAAAACCCGAAATGAGTGCAGAAGAAGTTGCTGAAAATGTAAACATTGAGATTAAAAAGAATAAGTTTGGATTTGTTTGTCTAAACTTTGCAAACCCTGATATGGTTGGACATACCGGTAATTTCAAAGCAGCTATTGAGGCATGTGAATCTGTAGATAAGCACTTAGGCGAAATAGTTAACACAGCAAATGACAATGATTATGTAACTATTATTATTTCAGACCATGGTAATTGTGAAAAAATGATAAATAATGATGGATCAGAGAACACATCACATACAATCAATCCCGTGCCAATAATTATTGTTAATTCTGGTACCAAAAATATAAATAGTGGAATATTGGCTGATATTGCTCCCACAATTTTAGATATTATAGGAATACATAAACCAAATGAAATGAATGGAAAATCTTTAATAAAATGAAAAAAATTATTTATTTACTTACTATTTCATTTATAGCATGTACCTCAAGTGAAAAGTATCTTATAACAGAGGGAGAAGTTGATATTGACTATTTATTTAATTCACCAAATACTGCTTGGTTTCAAAAAAATTATGAATCATATTTAATAGATGATGTCACCCTAAATGAAGATTTTTCAAAATTAAATGAATATAATATTGAGATTTTTATGAATACTAGATGTCATGATAGTGAGCGAGAAGTCCCAAGATTTTTAAAAATTTTAAATTCATTAAATTTTTCAAATGAAAAAATCAGAATAGTTTTATTAAATTCTGAAAAGAAAACTGCAGACGGGCTTGAAATAGGGAAAGAGATAACTAATACTCCAACTATTATATTTCTCAAAAACTCAAGTGAAGAAAACCGAATAGTTGAATTTCCTTATGAAAATTTAGAAAAGGATATTTACAGGATAATAAATAATATGGGGTATAAAAACGTACATTATTAGGAATGATATTAAAACAAATCGAAGAAATAACAAAAATTCGTGACAGTGCTCAATTAGTATCTAAGACTCTGGGTCTTATGGCAAGAGAAATTAAGCCAGGAGTAAACTCGTTATATCTTGATAAAATTGCAGAGGAATTTATTCTTGATAATGATGCGAAACCAGGATTTAAAGGTTATAACAACTTTCCCAACACATTGTGTGTGAGTGTAAACAATCAAGTCGTTCATGGAATTCCCTGTAGTGAACCATTAAGAGATGGGGATATAATATCTGTAGACTGTGGAGTCATTAAAGATGGATACTATGGTGATCACGCTTATACTTTTAAAGTTGGTGAAGTATCTGAAAAAATTGAAAAATTATTGAATGTAACTAAAGAGTCTTTGTATATAGGTATAGAAAAAATGCAGATTAATAATAGAGTTGGTGATATTGGTAATGCTATTCAAAATTATATTAATCAGCATGGTTATGGAATAGTTAGAGAATTAGTTGGTCATGGTTTAGGAAAAAATTTACATGAAGAACCTGAAATTCCAAATTATGGTAAGTCAGGATCAGGTAAAATTTTAAAAGATGGACTTGTCTTAGCTATTGAGCCAATGATTAACTTGGGTACTGAAAAAATAAGTTTAGAAGATGATGGTTGGACATTTGTAACTCAAGATGGACTGGTTAGTGCACACTTTGAGCATAATATTGCCATAATAAACGGGAAACCTGAGATTCTTTCAACCTTTGATTATATATATGAAGAACTTAGAATAGATTCTAATGAAGAAAGAAAGTTTAAAAAATTCTTTAATTGATGAAGTATATATTGAAATTCCTACCAAGGAAATTTTTAATAAAATATAGCTTTCTTGTTACACCGATACTCAGGATAATATTCCAAGGAAAAAAATACACAGATCCAATCGATAAAAGTAATTATTCGCGATTTCTATCATATGGGTATAGGAAACTTAGAAAAAATGCTCTATGCCCAGGTACTTTATCTCTTGAAAGACATAGGCTTCTATGGTTATATCTTGAGAAAGAGACAAATTTTTTGAATTCAAATTTAAAGGTCTTACATGTTGCTCCTGAACAAGTTTTTTATAAAAAATTTAAAAAATTGAAAAAATGGGACTACTTAACCTTTGACTTAGATTCACCAATTGCTGATATAAAGGGAGACTTAACATCTATGGAATTTGAAGATGATTCTTTTGACTTAATTATTTGCAATCATGTACTTGAACATATTGAGGATGATAGATCGGCATTGAATGAGATACATAGAGTTTTAAAGGATGATGGTATATCAATTTTACAAGTACCTATAAACCTGAATAGAAAAAAAACATTTGAAGATCCATCAATAAAATCTAAAATTCAACGAGAAAAATATTTTGGACAATATGACCATGTAAGAGAATATGGACTGGATTTTAAAGATAGAGTCGAGCAGTCAGGATTCAAAGTTGAAATGTTAAACTACTCAACAAAAATTTCAAATGATCTGATTATAAAGTATGGTCTAATCCAAGACGATATTATACCCATTGGAAAAAAATTACCTGGTAATTAAATCCCAGCCTTCAGATTTAATGGGTATAATTTGATCATTTACTGCAGTCAATATTAATACTTCTGTATCTTCAATGTTGTTTATGATTTTTGTAGCTTCTATTGGGTCCATTAACATTAAACTCGTTGCCCAAGCATCTGCTTCAATACATGAACGAGAAACTACCGAGGCACTTAATATATTATTTGTCATTGACTTACCATCAATTGGATTAACTATATGTGCATATCTTGTACCAGTTTGTGAATCAATCCTAAATTTTCTATAGTTTCCAGAAGTAGCTAGTGACATTCCATCTATTGAAATTTCTGTATAATAACTACTCAAATCAATAGGATTTTGAATCGCAACTTTCCATTTAGTATTTTTTTCATTGACCCCCATGGTAATTAATTCTCCTCCTACCTCAATTAAAAAATTTTTTGAGTTTATCTTAGTCAATAAATCTTTAATTAAGTCTACAGAGTAACCTTTTGCAATTGCATTAAAATCAATATAAACACCTCCTTTGGCTTTCACTATTTCATTCTTATTATTTAAGTATACTTTATCTAAACCTACATATTGCATTACACTATCAATTTTATATCTATTTATTGACTGTACATTAGTATTTGGACCCATTCCATATAAATTAACAATAGAACCAGCTGTAGGATCAAAATATCCATTAGAAAGTTTCCATATCTCTTGTGATTTTCTAAAAACTTCAATAAAGTGATAGTCAACTTTAACTGGATTTTGAGACTGATTAACTCTTGATATTATTGAATTAGTTCTATAAGTTGACATTGAATTATTTACAACCTCAAAAATTGAGTCAATACTCTTTTTAATTTTACTGGAATTTAACTCAGATTGAACTATCACATTATAAGTAGTACCAAGAGCATCACCCTGAATTCTTTTATAAACAGATGAGTCAGTACCACAACTAATGAGTAATAATGAGAATAAAGAAAATATTTTAACTAAGATCTTCATTAACCACCGAAGTCATCAAACCTGACATTCTCAGGTGGGACCCCAAAATCTTCAGCCATTTTTTCAACTGCCTGATTCATTAATGGAGGTCCACAGAAATAAACTTCAATATCTTCTGGTGAATCATGCTTGGATAGATAGTTATCAATAACTACTTGATGAATAAATCCAATAAAACCATCTCCATCTCCATCAAGAGAATCTTTAACTTTCCAATTATCTTCCTCTAAGGGTTCAGATAAAGCGATATAAAATTTAAAATTTGGATAGTCTTTTTCTAGAGCCCTAAAGTGATCAACATAAAAAAGCTCTCTTTTAGATCTTCCTCCATACCAGAAAGTAACTTTTCTACCTGTCTTGATGGTTCTGAATAGTTCATATAAATGAGATCTCATAGGTGCCATTCCCGCTCCTCCTCCAACATATAGCATTTCTGAATCTGATTCATTAATAAAAAATTCTCCATATGGTCCTGAGATTGTAACAGTGTCACCAGGCTTTTTTGAAAAAATATAAGAGGATGCAACACCAGGGTTTACTGACATCCAATCATTTTTTTTACCATCCCAAGGTGGGGTTGCAATCCTAACGTTTAACATTATCTCTCTACCCTCAGCTGGATAAGATGCCATCGAATATGCTCTTTCAACGGTTTCTTTGTTCTTCATATTCAAGGGCCACAGATTAAAGTTATCCCATTCTAGTTTAAATTTTTGAGGATCATCTGGATGTTCTTTAGGATGAGATGTTATATCCATATTCTGATAATTGATATCACACTCAGGAATCTCAATTTGGATATATCCTCCTGCTTTATAATCCATTTCCTCAGGAATTTCAATCACAAATTCCTTAATAAAGGACGCAACGTTGTAGTTACTTTTAACCTTAGCTTCCCATTTTTTTATACCAAAAACTTCTTCAGGAACTTCAATTTTCATATCCTGCTTTACTTTAACTTGGCATCCAAGTCTCCAGCCTTCAGAAATTTCTTTTCTTGTAAAATGAGGTTCTTCTGTTGGAAGTATATCGCCACCTCCTTCAATTACTTGACATCTACATTGAACACAAGTTCCACCTCCTCCACATGCAGATGGAAGAAAAATTTTGTTATTTCCAAGAGTAGTTAATAATGTATCTCCAGAACTAACTTCAACATCTTTCTCACCATTAATTACAAGTTTTACAGGACCAGATGGTAAAAGTTTCTCTTTTGCAACAAGAAGCATTGTAACTAAAAGAAGGGTTATCACAAAAAGACCTACGGTGCTAGCTATTATTACATTTATATCCATTTTTTAAATTTTAATTCCCATAAAACTCATGAAACCAAGAGCCATTAAACCAGTGATAATAAAAGTTATTCCCAAACCTTTTAATGGATCTGGAATATTAGAATATGTGATTTTTTCTCTAATTGCAGCAATGGCAACTATTGCTAGATACCAACCAATTCCTGAACCAAAACCGTAGACAGCTGACTCAAAAGTATTTACAAAGTCTTTTTGCTGCATAAAAAGTGAGCCTCCAAGTATTGCACAGTTTACGGCAATTAGTGGAAGAAATATTCCTAAACTCCCATATAAAGTAGGAGAAACTTTTTCAACAATCATTTCAACTAATTGAACCATTGATGCTATAACAGCAATAAACATTATGAATGTTAAGAAAGATAAGTTTACATCTTGAAATTGAGGTCCTATCCAAGTCAAGGCACCTGGAGCTAAAAGATACTGGTCAATTAAATAATTAATAGGAACAGATATTGTTAAAACAAATATTACTGCTTTACCTAACCCATCAGCTGTTTTTACAGTCTTTGAAACTGCAAGATATGAACACATTCCAAGAAAGTATGCAAATACCATATTTTCAATGAAAATACTCTTGATGAATAAATTAGCTAAATCTTCCATTTAATCTTTCTCTATTAGTTTTCTGTTATAATATCTTTGAATCCAAATATAAACACCAACAACAATTAATGCCATAGGTGAAAGCAACATTAGTCCATTATCTTGATAACCTAAATCATAAACAAATTGAGGTATAACGGGGACGCCCCAAAGCTCTCCTGATCCAAATAATTCTCTAATAAAAGCAACAACAATTAAGATCCATCCATATCCAGCAGCATTTCCAACTCCATCTAGAAAAGATTTCCAGACACCATTACCAAGCGCAAAGGCCTCAAACCTTCCCATTATTATACAATTAGTAATTATTAGTCCAATAAAAATTGCTAATTGTTTACTTACATCATATGCATAGGCTTTTAAAAATTGATCGACAAGTGCAACGAGTGTTGCTACAACTAGCAGTTGTACAATAATTCTAATTCTTGTTGGTATAACATTTCTTAAAATAGAAACAATAACATTTCCAGCTGCCATTACAAAAATTACTGAGAGTGTCATAACGACCGCAGGTTCAAGTTTAACAGTAATAGCAAGAGCAGAACAAATACCTAAAACCTGAACTGTAATTGGATTATCATCATCCAATGGGTCAGTAAGCAATGCCCTATTCTTTTTTGAAAATAAAGGTTCTTTTTCTTTACTCATTATTTAAACTATTAAAATATGGCAAATAATTTTCAATTCTTTCAATAATCATATCAGATACACCATCACCAGTAATTGTTGCTCCTGATATTGCATCAATTTCATTATCCATTTTATCGGAGTTACCTGGATCATTATTTGTTTTTGTAAGATATACTCCTACAAAGTTTCCCTCTGAGTCATTTATTTTTTCATCATTAAAACTATCTATGAACCAGTCCTCAGTTATTTCAGCACCAAGTCCAGCAGTTTCCGACTTATGATCAAAAGAAACTCCTTTTATAGTATTAATATCATCTTTAAGAGCTATATAACCCCAAATTTCTGCCCATAAACCTGCTCCCCTGAGTGGTATTACATAGAATTTTTGATCTTCAACAGTAGCTATGTAAAGAGGGAACCTTTGAACATCTTTATCTTTCTTTACTTCTAGTGCAAGATTTATATTAAAAGCATTTACTTGATCGTCGACAGATCCATTAGACTTTAAAGAAAGTTCTTCTTTTACGTAATCACCATATAGTGACTCTGATTCATCTCTAGTAACATTGACTCCAACTGAAGAGAGTATATTTTGCATCTTCTCTTTTTTAATGTTTGCATTCTGAAGATCTTTCAACGACTCAGATGTAAACGATAATACTGAGGCTACAGATACAACCATAATTGCTGCAAAAATATATGTATGTTTATTTGATTCTCTATTCATTAGGTAGTATTTAGTTTTACACCTTGCCATCTTTTTCTTCTCATACTTACATTAGATTCTATAACATAGTGATCTATTAATGGCGCGAAAACATTCATTAATAGAATTGCTAGCATTACTCCTTCTGGGTAAGCAGGATTAAACACTCTAATAAGTATACAGAATACTCCAACTAGGAATCCATATATCCATTTTCCTTTTGTAGTTTGAGCTGCTGAAACAGGATCAGTAGCCATGAACACAATACCAAATGCGAAGCCTCCAACTAAAAGGTGATTATACCATTCAAAACTCATCAGAGAATTTGCACCCCAAAGATTAAATAAAATTCCAACTACAGAAGCTCCGATTACTCCACTTAACATTATCCTCCAACTACCAACTCCAGTAATGATTAGAAGCAATGCACCAATCAAAACAAAGAAAACAGAAGTCTCTGCAACAGATCCAGGTATTGAACCCATAAACATACTAGCTGATGAATATGCAACTTCTCCATTAGCAGCTAAAGTTCCTAAAATAGTTTCACCAGAAATTCCATCAACATTAGTTGCCTCAGAAACCCATACTTTGTCACCTGACATAAATGTGGGATAAGCAAAAAATGCAAAGGCTCTTGCAGTAAGAGCAGGATTTAAAATATTCATTCCTGTTCCACCAAAAGCTTCTTTAGCAATTAATACAGCAAATACTACTGATATCGCAAGCATCCAAAGAGGCATGTCAATTGGCATTATCATTGGTATAAGCAGCCCTGTTACTAAATATCCCTCATTAACTGGATGATTTCTATAAACTGCAAATGCAAATTCAATAGCTAATCCAACAGCATAAGAAACCGCAATCATTGGGAATATTTTATATGCCCCATGTAAAACAGCATCTAGAAAGGTAAATTCAATATTAGTCTGAATAAAATATTGATATCCGGTATTATACATTCCATAAAATAATGCTGGTACAAGAGCAATTATAACTGTTATCATTGTTCTTTTTAAATCAACACCGTCTCGAATATGAGAACCTTTGGAGGTTGTGTGATCAGGAACAAAAAGCATTGTTTCAAATGCATTAAATGCCGGATATAATTTTTCTAATTTACCTCCCTTTGTAAAAGGTTTTTTTAATACATCTACTTGTTTTCTAATAAAATCCATTAACCAACTTCTTTTAACATAATTTGAATTCCACTTTTAACTATTTCTTGAGCTTCAATTTTTGAAGTACAAGAAAAATCAACTAAACCAAAATCTTCAGGGACAACTTCATAGATACCCAGAGATTCCATTTTTTCAATATCACCTCTCATACATGCTTTGATTAATTGCATAGGTAATATGTCCATTGGAAAATATTTTTCCATTTCTCCCGTAACAACTATTGCTCTTTCTTCACCGTTAAGGTTTGTATTAACCTTCTTTTCACCTCCTAATAACCATGAAAATGAAGTTTTAGAAAAACTAGGAACTGAATTATACAAGAAAGGAAGCCATCCTAACATTCTATATTGGTTTCCTTCCTTAATAACACTTAGGGTGTTATTATAGAATCCTAAAAAATCTGAATATTGAACTTTAGTTCCCGATAAAGGATCACCATTTATAAACCTATAATCTTCTGAATTAGATAATTGTTTTGAATCAACTAACATGGAAATAGAGGACCCTATAACGGTATCAAAATACTTAGGATATTTCAAGGAATCACCAGACACAGCAACAGTTCTTTTAGGATTATAAATTCCCGTCTTAAAAAAAGATCCAATGTTTGCGAGATCCTCTGGTTTAATTACCCATACTATTTCTCCAGAGTTTAATGGATCGATTCGATTGATCTGAAAACTTTCATTTCCTGAAGGATGCGCGCCTTTGATTTTATATATATCTACATTCTGAAGACTAGTAAAATCACTTTCAGAATTATGAGGGATTGAGAGATTAATTGGTTTATCAATTAATCGGCTCATAACATCAACTCCAGTTTGGAATTCATCCATTCTATTTTTCAAAATAAAAGCATAATCAGCAGCATATGGAGCAGTTGAGTGAATTGAGACGAAGATAGATTTTGGAAGCCTATCTGGTCTTGCGATTATATTATACGGTCTCTGTCTTATGAAAGCAAGTGAACATGATTCGACAAGAAGTTCTAAGATTTTATCCTTACCAATATTAGATAAAGCTGGAATCTTGAAATTAACAATTCTATCACCTTCTCTCTTGATTACAATATTTAGGATTTTTCTTTTAGCCCCTCTCACTATCTCAATAATTTTACCACTTACTGGAGAAGCTATTTTTATTGATTCGTCACTTTTATCGTGAAAAATTGGTTGACCAAGAGAAACTTGATCACCTTCTTTGACAAGCATTCGAGGAGTTAAACCAAAAAAGTCATCAGGATTAAGAGCATAATTTAGGCTCTTTTTAGCGACTTCAAGATCCATTGAAGCAAGTCCTTTAAGATTTAGGTTAGCACCATTGCTAATGCTTATGTCTGTAGACATCAATTATTAATAATTTATGTCGCAAATTTAATAATAACACATCAAGAAAAAAAAGTATTTTTATTAAAATTATTATCAATTTAAACTAATTTAGATAACCAAAAATTATGTTATGAATAACTCTATAGTTAATGTTCCAGTTCCAGTAAATGAAGCTATTAAAAATTACAGGCCAAATAGTCCTGAAAAAGAATCAGTTCTAGCAACATACAAGACTCTAAAGAACTCAATAACTGATGTTAAGATGTGGATTGGAGGGAAATTTATTGAAAGTTCAAAGACATCAAACATGTCCCCCCCTCATGATCATAAACATATACTTGGTAAATATTATTTAGCAGAAAAAAAACATGTTGAGATGGCTATAAAATCTGCTCTAGATGCAAAAGAAAAGTGGGCTGGTATGAGATGGGAAGAAAGAGCAGCAATATTTCTAAAAGCCGCAGAACTTGTTGCTGGCCCATATAGAGATAGAATTAATGCCGCAACTATGCTAGCTCAGTCAAAAACAATATTTCAAGCTGAGATTGATGCTGCATGTGAATTAGTTGACTTTTTAAAGTTTAATGTTTACAGTATGCAACATATATACAGTCAACAACCAAAATCAGACTCAGGAGTTTGGAATAGATTAGGATACAGACCACTAGAAGGATTTGTATATGCTGTGACACCTTTCAATTTTACTGCTATCTCAGGTAATCTTCCGGGTAGTGCTGCAATGATGGGAAATACTGTTGTATGGAAACCTAGTGATCACCAGATATTTTCAGCTAAGATAGTTATAGATGTATTTAGAGAAGCTGGCCTTCCCGATGGAGTAATTAATGCAGTTTATGGTGATCCTGAAATGATTACTAATACCATTCTTGAGTCAAAACATTTTGCAGGTATTCATTTTACTGGATCTACTTCAGTTTTTAAAGGTTTATGGAAAAAGATAGGTGGTAATATTGAAAACTATAATTCTTATCCAAGAATTGTTGGTGAAACAGGAGGTAAAGATTTTATTATTGGTCATAAATCTGCTGATGTGGATGAATTTGTTACTGCTGTAATAAGAGGAGCATTTGAATTTCAGGGTCAGAAGTGTTCAGCAGCATCAAGAGTTTATGTGCCTTCCTCAAAGTCTACAGAATTTTTCAAGAAGTTAAAAAGTGAGATTGCAAAAATTAAAATGGGTAGCCCAGAGGATTTTAAAAATTTTATGACTGCTGTAATTCATGAAGGATCATTTGATAAACTTGTTGAGGCTATTGAAAATGCAAAATCTGATAAGGATGCTGAGGTAATTATTGGAGGTGGCTACGACAAATCAAAAGGATATTTTATAGAGCCTACAGTAATCAAAACTTCAAATCCAAAATACTATTCTATGGAGACAGAATTATTTGGACCAGTAGTTACAATTTATGAATATGATGATAATAAATGGGATGAGACTTTAAAGATTGTTGATGAAACTTCTGAATATGCTCTAACTGGTGCAGTTTTTTGTGAGGACAGATACATACTAAGTGATGCTGTAAACAAATTAAAAAATTGTGCTGGTAATTTCTACATAAATGATAAATGTACTGGAGCAGTTGTTGGACAACAACCGTTTGGTGGAGCTCGAGGATCAGGGACAAACGATAAGGCAGGATCCTATCTAAATCTTTTGAGATGGGTTTCGCCTAGATTAATTAAAGAGGTTTTCGTTCCACCCAAAGACTTCAAATATCCTTTTATGGGTTAATTGATTATTTCAACTTTATTGATGTAGACATTATTTAATGGCCAATCTCTCTCGTCAGTTGGAAGACTTGCAATTATATCTACAATTTCCATTCCATTAATAACAGTTCCAAAAATTGTATAATTTCCATCCAGGTGATGAGCTCCATCTTTTTTTTGAACTATAAAAAATTCATAAGGTGATGCCATTTTATATGGATTATCAATTGAACTACTTGGCATACTTACCATACCTCTTTTATGAGTATGTCCCTTATTGAAATCATTAGGCAAAAGGTACTTGCCAATCTTTTGTCTTTTTAAAGAAGTTTTTATATTATCGCTGTTTCCTGCTTGTATTACAAAGTCATTAACAACTCTATAAAACTGCGTACCTTCAAAATAGTTTGATTTAGTTAAATAAATAAAATTTGATCTATGATAAGGTGTATTTGAAAATAATAAAACATCTATATCACCATAATTAGTGTATATTCTTATCTTATTCTCTTTGTTATTTTTTTCATATTCAAAAAGAAAATCAATTACATTATCATCTGTTAATTTGAACTCTTCTTTAATCTCTTTATTTAGAACCTCTTCATCTTGATTTGAAATCTCTTCATCTTGATTAATACTTCTAGTCTCAATAGTCTTACTTGTTTTAGTATTGCACCCAATAAGAATTATTACAGATATTGAGATAAGGAGATGATTAATTAAATTCATTGTTATTCTAACTAATTAGAGTAAGGGATGAAGACTATCTTTTTTGTTTTAAAAAAGTCATTTGAAAAAAATTCAGATATTTCAAATATCTTACAATCATTGAAGTTCTTTAGTTCATTTTTCAAGTCTCCACCCTTAAGAGAAATTATTCCATTAGGTATATTACTTCTTGATTTTAATTTAATATTCTTATTGACCATTGAATAAAATCCATCCATTTTAGATACGGCTCTCGAAATTATGAAATCATACTTTAGGTTATGATTTTCAGCTCTATCATTGACAGTTCTTACATTCGTTAGAGACAACTGTTTAGATATATCTTCTACAACTTTAATTTTTTTTGAAATGCTATCTAGTAGTGTAAAATTTACTTTTGGGAAAAGAATAGCCAGAGGTATACCTGGTAACCCTCCTCCCGTTCCAACATCAAGAATATCTGAACCGTCTATGAATTCATGGACCTTAGCAATTGAAAGAGAATGAAGTATATGATTTACATACAGATTATCAATATCTTTTCGAGATATAAGGTTAACTTTTGAATTCCAACTTTTATATAATTGGATTAAACTATTAATTTTTTTAAGCTGATCCTGAGATATCTTAGAAAAGTGTTTATCGAGATCAATCAAGTTAATAATTCTTTAATTCTACTAATAGCCTCTTTTATTTGTTCACGTGATGCAGAATATGAAATCCTTATACAATTGGGGTATCCAAAGGCATCTCCGGGGACAGTTGCCACATGAGCTTTTTCAAGAATTAGCATTGATAAATCGTTGGCATTACTAACTAAATGCCCATCAAAGGTTTTTCCAAAAAGTTGCGAGACTTCTGGGAAAATATAAAAAGCTCCAGACGGAGGCTCCTTCACATTAAAACCATTAATTTGATTTACTAGATCGATAATCAAATCTCGTCTGATTTTAAATTCATCGACCATATATTTTATTCTATCTGGCGACTCTTCTAGTGCTGTAATAGCTGCTCTTTGTGCAATACAATTTGCACCACTGGTAATCTGGCCTTGCATTTTATTACATGCCTTAGCTAGAGTCTTTGAAGCTCCAAGGTAGCCTATTCTCCATCCAGTCATTGCGAAGGCTTTCGATATCCCATTTACAGTAACTGTCCTTTCATACATTCCAGGCAAAGATGCAAAACTTACACTTTCAACTCCATAATTTATATGTTCATAAATTTCATCTGAAACAACTATTATCTTAGGATATTTCATAAGCACTTTTGAAAATTCCAGATACTCTTCCTTTGTAAATACAGAACCACTTGGGTTATTAGGTGAGTTGAGCATTACCATTTTAGTTTTATCAGTTATAGCTGATTCGAGCTGAGCTGCAGTAACCTTATAGTTAGCATTCTCATCAGGATGAACAAAGACTGGAATTCCATCTGCTAGAGAGACCATTGCACTGTAACTTACCCAATAAGGAGTAGGAATGACTACTTCATCACCTTTATTTATTAACGACATACATACATTAGCAATTGATTGTTTTGCTCCAGTAGAGACTACAATTTGATCTGTACTATAATCTAAGTTATTATCTCTTTTAAACTTTTTACAAATTGCTTTTTTTAAATCCAAGTATCCGTCAACTGGAGAATATTTATGATAATTTTCATTAATAGCGTTAACAGCAGCCTCTTTAATATAATCCGGTATGTCAAAGTCAGGTTCACCAGCACTTAAAGTAATCACATCAACTCCTTGATTTTTTAGATCATGAGCTTTTGCAGTCATTGCTACAGTTTGAGAAATTGGTAAAGAATTAATTTTATCTGATAACATTTTTTTAAATTATTTATTTAGTATTTTTTTTTGATTGTTAATTGATTCTTGATGAATTGCCTTGAAAATTTTTAAAATAAATTCTTCACTTAGACCATGGTCCTCTCCATCTAGAATCATCTTACCTAATATTTCATTCCATCTTTTATTTTGAAGAATGGCTACGTTATTATCAGACTTTAGTTTTCCAATACCTTTAGCAACTTCCATTCTCTTTCCAAGAGTTGTCAATAAATTTTGATCAGCTGCATCAATTTGTGACCTTAAGTTATTGAGCTTGTTCTGGTAATCTTCCCCTTGCGAAGTTTTATCTCTAATCTTTAGGTCTCTCATTATCTCAATTAATCGTTCTGGAGTTACTTGTTGCGCTGCATCACTCCAAGCATTATCAGGGTCCCAATGAGATTCAATCATTAATCCGTCATAATTTAGGTCAAGTGAAGTTTGACTTAAATCAAAAATTAAATCTCTTCTTCCTGCTATATGAGAAGGGTCACATATTAACGGAATATCTGGAAAATTATTTTGAAATTCAACAGCGATTTGCCATTCAGGATTATTCCTATATTTTGATTTATCATAAGATGAAAAACCTCTATGAATTACTCCAATATTTTTTATATCAGCAGAATGTATTCTCTCAACACCTCCCATCCATAGTGACAGGTCAGGATTTACTGGGTTTTTAATTAAAACTATTTTATCTGTTCCTTTAAGTGCATCTGCAATTTCTTGAACAATAAAAGGGCTAACAGTTGATCGAGCTCCTATCCATAAAATATCCACATCATGCTCTAATGCAAGATCAACATGAACGGAATTAGCAACTTCTGTTGCTAACATGAGTCCTGTTTCTTTTTTAACTTTTTGAAGCCACTTCAAGCCAATAGCTCCAACCCCTTCAAACATTCCAGGTCTAGTTCTTGGCTTCCAAATTCCAGCACGATATGCAGTCACGTCACTATCTTTTAATTCGTGTGCAATTTTTAAGACTTGTTCTTCAGTCTCAGCACTACATGGGCCAGCTATAACAAGTGGGTGATCAAGATTCATTTGATCAAGCCAGTTACGATATTCTTTTTTGTTTTCCATAATTATTTAATTAATTCCTTTTAAAATTTTCTTAATTCCATTGATTCTCCTCATTTCATCATTAAGAGTTTTTTGATCACTGAGCTCAATTAATTTTTTAAAATTATTAATATTTGAGATGTATTCATCAAGAGACTCAATAATATTTTTTTTATTCTCAACAAAGATTGAAGACCACATTTCAGGTGAGCTCTTTGCTAGTCTTACCGTTGATTCAAATCCACTACCTG
>CESF01074541.1_pt1 | contig 15939 bp, 15 predicted proteins | sample 356331 | NCBI WGS metagenome assembly CESF01 (sample SAMEA2621779, study PRJEB7988) | marine metagenome | biome: marine biome (ENVO:00000447); feature: surface water layer (ENVO:00002042); material: "saline water (ENVO:00002010), including plankton (ENVO:xxxxxxxx)" | depth 5 m
GGATGAGGGTGGATAGGGCGCTCGTTACGATGCTCAAATTATAAGACTATTGCGAAGCGTTTATTTTTCGAATTTTCTATATGAAACTAAAATCCTTTAGCCCTTCAAATGTGCTCTTAGGAGTCTCACTTTTTTCTCTTCCTTCGCAAACGCTGACATCGCAGATGGGTTGACTGAATATTGGTCGCTTGATGGTAATTACAGCGCGGCGGTTGATCTCACGAATAGCGCTCGAAATCAGGCTCATGTGGAAATTGGGGGTGCCTAGAATGATATGGATTTTGCAGATGGAAACATGACTCTATCGATTTGGTATACCACTGAGGGGCTCTACACAAATTGGCAGACGATTGCAGGTAAGGGTGAAGGAAATGGTTGGCGGCTTGCTCGTTCAGGCGGCAGTGGGAGTAACGTCACTTTTTCGAGTAGAAAGCCATATAATATTCCTGCTGCTTTGAACGATCAAACAGTGGTTTTTTTGTGGCTGAAGGGATCAAAAGTAAATGCTGATTTTCATACAAGGGAACTCACGATGTGAATACTCGTCCTTTCAAAGAAGAGGTGTTGATTTGGGAACCGGTTTTGAGGATTCAAACTAATGCGCGCAGAACTGACAAATTTGGTCATGCTGCGTCGTAACTAGAACTTGCCGTGAATTCATTATCTAGTAACAATATCTCTCGTCGGAAAGCCCTAGGGGGGCTCGCATCGCTTGCGACTGTTTCGATTGTTCCCAGCCGTGTGCTTGGTCTCAATGGTCAGACCGCACCTTCTAACCAATTGACTCGCGCCATTCTTGGATGTGGAGGAATCAGTAATTCCCATTTGGGGATGCCGGGCAAAATCCTCGCGCTGTGCGATGTTGATTCGAATCGTCTGAAAGGCCAAATGGCGAAGGTTCAAGGCAGGGGCAACAAGGATGTGAAAGGCTATCACGATTTTAGAGATGTGATCGCTCGTGATGATGTTGATATCATCCACACTTGCACCCCTCCCCATTGGCATGCGCATATGGCGATTGCGGCCGCAAAAGCCGGCAAAGCGATTTGGGGGGAAAAACCTATGTCCCGGACAATTGGTGAGGGAATGGCGATGAAAAAAGAGATCGAGAAAGCCGGTGTTGCGTTCCGAATCAACACCTGGTTTCGGTTTCAATCGAATTTCTACGGTTCTGGCGTGACTGCTCGTCAGGTGAAAAAAGCGGTTGATGGTGGTCTGCTTGGCAAAGGTCCATACAAGGTGACTTTATCGGGTGTGACTGGTTTCAATTGGAAGTTCAATTGGTCTGGTAAGACAAATCTACCGATCCAGAAGGTTCCAGATCACTTTGACTACGACTTCTGGCTTGGGCCCGCTCCTTATCGTCCTTATAACGTGCATCGCACGCATGGAACATTCCGGGGATACTGGGATTATGATGGTGGTGGACTTGGAGATATGGGTCAGCACTATCTAGATCCGGTTCAGTATATTTTGGGAAAAGACAACGAGCTTCCGATCTCGGTGGAAATTGATTCTGATCCCCAGGATATTGATGCCGTGGGCAGCTGGCGCCGTATCACATACAAGTATGCCGATGGAACAATGATTGTCTTGGATGGCGAAAATAAGGACAAGAGTGCTGCGTTTATTGAGGGACCAGAAGGAAAGATCTTCAAAGGTTTCAAATCGGATGTGAAAGGTTTTGCGGAAAAGGTAAAAGCACTTCCAGAGCCTGCGCCACAAGTGACTGACTTTCATCAAGCGATCCGAGAGAAGAAGAAGTTCGCGCTCAACGAGCAGAATGGATTCAACTCCTGTACACTTATTAATCTTGGTAAGATTGCCCATCGCTTAAATACCAACCTTAAGTTTGATCCAAAGAAGATGCAGTTCATCGATAACGCGCTTGCGAATTCTTTGATCGACCAACCTTGTCGCGATAAGTGGAAGCTTCCTGTTTAGTAAGCTGACTGTTTTTCAGACGGCTACCTCTTGTGAGGTGGCCGTTTTTTTCACCCTGTTTCCCTTTTAAATTATGAGATCTCTTTTACTTCTTCTTTGTTCCTTTCTTCCCGTGATTGCTTTCGGTGACCGAGCTAAACCTAATGTTGTTTATATTCTTGCCGATGATTTGGGATACGGAGATCTCAAAAGTATGAATACGGATGGGAAAATAGCGACACCTGGATCAGATCAAATGGCAAAGGAAGGAATGATTTTTACCGATGCCCATTCTAATTCTGCTGTTTGCACACCGACTCGTTATGGGGTTCTGACTGGGCGCTATGCTTTTCGCTCACGGATGAAAAAGGGGGTGCTAAATGGTTATTCCACCTATCTGATTGAGAATGGCCGTATGACCGTGCCGTCATTTTTGAAAAATCAGGGGTATCATACTGCTTTTATTGGGAAGTGGCATCTTGGCTGGGATTGGGCGAAGGATGGTGAGAAATTTGATTACTCCAAGCCGGTTCAGAACGGGCCGAAAGAGAAGGGGTTTGAGTATTCTTATGGTCATTGTGGTTCTCTCGATATGGCTCCCTACGTTTGGGTAGAAAATGGAATGCCCACCGCGGTGCCTCTCAAAGAGACTGGGCGGACGAAGAAGGAGTCGAAAAATGGTTGGTGGCGTAAGGGACCGACTTCTCCGGACTTTGACCACGAGGATGTTTTGCCAAATCTCACCCGCCGTGCGGTGAAGTATGTCAAGGAACAGGTGAAGAAGGAGAAGCCGTTCTTCCTCTATCTCGCCTTGCCCTCGCCACACACCCCCGTGCTGCCTACTCCAGAATTCAAGGGGAAAAGTGGACTGGATAGCGCCTATGCGGATTTCGTCACAATGACTGATGATACGGTGAAGCAGGTGCTCGATGCTTTGAAGGAAGCAGGGGTAGATGAGAATACGCTCTTCATTTTTACGAGTGACAACGGGTGCTCACCTGAAGCTGATTTTGCGGAGTTAGAGAAACAGGGGCATGATCCTAGCTCTATCTATCGTGGTCATAAGGCTGATATTTTCGAGGGAGGACACCGGGTTCCTTTCATTGTGCGGTGGCCCGCCAGAGTGAAGGCGGGGACAAGTTGCGATGATCCGACCTGCTTGACTGACCTTTTGGCAACAATGGCTGAGATCTTGGGTCAAAAACTTCCGGCTGATGCTGGAGAAGATTCGGTAAGTATGTTGCCGAACTTGGTGGGGGAGTCTAAGCAGCCAGTTCGCGAGGCGATTGTTCACCACTCTATCAATGGAACTTTTGCGATTCGTCAAGGCAAGTGGAAGTTGATCGATGCTCCTCACTCCGGAGGTTGGAGTCGTCCTAAGCCTGCCCAAAAGACGCTTTATAAAGATCTCCCTAAAATTCAGCTTTATGATTTGGAAAAAGACCCCGCTGAGCTTCGAAACGTATCGGTCGAAAATCCGGGCATCGTAAAAAGGTTAAAAATGCTCCTAGAAAAGTATCGTGAGGGTGGTCGGAGTGTTCCAGTTTCTCGGTGAGAAGAAGTTTAAGCCTTTGCAACTGCTGAGTTGCTAGGGGGATTTTCTCTCTTCGCGGTTTGGGTCCTTGACCTAGGTAGCGATTGGCTGTGTGCTGTCGGTTAAAGCGCAAATAACAATGAAAAAATCCTTCCTTATTCTTTCTTTTGCTACAGGAGTTCTCTCGGCTCAGACGAGCACTTTTATTACTGATGGTGATTGGCTTGAGGCTGCCAATTGGGACACCGGCGTCATCGTGCCCGACAACCAAAATGCTCTCATTAATGCCGATGCAATCGTTGATCGGAATACCGGGACCGCTAACGCCGATAATCCTTCTCGGATTGAGATCGGGTCGGGACCTGGCGCCTCCGGGAGTGTTATCGTAACTGGCGGAACTTTGAGTGGTGCTCATGGTGGGGGGAATGGGATTTTTGTTGGAGCCAATGGAGGGAATGGGACGCTTAGGGTGGAAGAGGGGGCAACTTACCGAACCCAAGGTGCAGATATGCAGTTTGCAGTTGGAGATTTCTCGGGTGGAACAGGCTTCGTTTCAGTAGCCGGTGAGATGCAGATCTACAAATTTCTCAACGTGAATAATGGAACTTTTGAGATGCTACCAACCGGAAAGTGTAACCTTTTCAATTCTAATGATCCTAGCTCGATTGGAGCGGAGGGGACTCTTTCGTTTGTGATCGATGGTAGTGATGTGGGTTCACTAGAGCGCTCTAATACGAATGGGCTCAACCTGATAATCGATCCGGCAGCGACTTTGAAAATAAACTTAGGTGGAGATTTTGAGCTCAATGATTCATGGGCCTTGGCGCGATACACGTCACTTTCTGGCCAATTTAAGGAGGGAGAGTCTTTCACTAATGAGCAAGGTTACACTTTTACGGTTGATTATGGGTCGGGCAATAATGATGCGGTGACTCTCATTCTTACATCTGATTCAGAGCGTCCCAAGATTAGTAATTTGACTGCGACTCCTGCTGCGATTTCAGCGGGTGCCTCTAGCACCCTTACATGGTCTGCTTCAAATTTTGATTCGCTGACTCTCGACCCTGGTGAAGTTGATTTGACAGTCCTGACTGAAACAACAGTTTCACCAACTGAATCGACCACTTATACGCTGACTGCGGTAAAAGGAGCTGTTTCAGTTTCCAGTGAAGTGACCGTAGTGGTCGATGAACTACCAGAGATAAACTCGTTTACTGCAAGCGAACTGCTCATTGCTCCAGGTGAGTCCACAACTTTGGCTTGGGACGTGTCCGGTGCTGATTCTGTAAAGATTTTCCCTCCTTTTTCTTTCTTCGATGACGAAATCCCGACAACAGGAAGCGATTTAGTTTCGCCAGTTGCTACCACCACTTTCACTCTCACAGCAACTAATGCGACCGGAAGTGTCAATGCCTCGTTAGAAGTCGTTGTTGACGCACTCCAAGCAGCTGTCATTCATCTCTGGGATCTTTCGCTTCCTATTCAGACTAGCGGATCTATTTTAGATTCGGTTGGCGGTAAAAATTTTGACATCAGAGGTGGGGACTTAATCACTGGCTTGACGTCGGATTCAAATAATTTGAAAGCTGCTATCGATCGGGTGAATTTAGCTGCGAATACCGGTGGAGACATGGGGCTTGGTTTCCCAACGCAGGATACTTCCTTTGAGATCTGGGTGATGCCTGGTGAGCTCAACGATGACTACCAGGTCATTTTTGAAACCGGGGGCCCATCTGATGGGACGGCTATCTTGATGAATTCATTTATGCTGAGATTTCTTCACAGTACGGGTGGAGTGAACACGCTGGATCTCGAGGTTCCTATTACGTTAATTAATCCTTCTGATTTCGTTCAGATTCTTCTTACTTTTGATTCCGAAAACCAGGCTGTTAACGCGTATGCTAAAGGATCTGCTGGGGGAGCTATTTCGGCAAGTGGAACAGCTCTGATCGGAGTTCCGAATGGTCGAGCTAGCCTATTTACTTGGTCTGGATTCGGAGGAGGTGCCGATGGTGCATTGGGCGGGACGGGAGGAACAGCTCCCCTTGGTGTTACAAGCTTCAAAGGCTCTGTGGGTTTATTTAAGATCTACGATCGAGCATTAACTGAAGCAGAAGCAGAAGAAGCTTATCTTAAAGTAGCTGATAGAATCACCGAAAGTGATAGCGATTTTGATGGGCTACCTGACTTCTGGGAAACCAAATTCTTTGGTGATCTAGCACAGGGTTCCTCGGGTAATAATGACAATGACGGGTTGACGAATCTAGAAGAGTTATTTGCCGGAAGTAATCCAACTTTGGCCGATTCCGATGCAGATGGTTTGGATGATGATGATGAGATTTCTCTCGCTGAGCCGACCGATGTAAATAATCCGGATACTGATGGGGATGGGTTAACGGATGGGGAAGAGGTGAATGGTAATCCGTCTAGTAATCCTTTGATCGTCGATTCTGATTTCGATGGCTTTGACGATTTTTTCGAGGTGTGGATTGGTTCAGACCCCAATGATTTTAATAGTCTGCCACCGGCTGACGAAGTGGGGATACCATTTGCAAACTTAAATACTCTCGGAACAGGTAGTTCGTTTGATGCTCTTTTTAGTGTGGCAGATACACTTGATGTGAGTTTCAAGATGCTCGTGGATTTTGAAGAGAAACTTGATGGGGATCGGGAAGTGGTCTTCGAAACTGGTGGGGCAACGGTTGGGATTTCGCTGACTTATGAAGCTGGCAACAACCTGGTTTATCGGGCCTCTGGTAGTGGAGGACTTGAACTCGCAGTGGCAGCCCATACTCTTACTGAGAGACAGCTTGCGGGTGGAGAGATTTCAGTAGTCGTAACGTACGATGTTGCTGACGAAAATGGTGACTCGGTTATCGCAATCTACTTAGATGGTGCTTTGGTCGCATCTGACTTTAAACCTCTAGGCGGTGACTGGACTGGTACTAATGGTTCCGCGTTTGGGGTTGCTAGTGAAAATTTTGCTGGCGATGGAGCGAATGGATGGTTGACGGGGGTTAATTTCGTTTCGGGCTCTATCAATGAGAGAAAGGGACTAACTGTTTACAGTGACACTCTTTTTACTGGTGGACCGGAAGCGGCTTTAGTCATTACAGATTTCATTTTGGATCAAGAGGCTGGAACGATAATGCTGACATTTGATTCGAAGCCGGGTCGGACCTATACCATTCAACGCTCATTTGATCTTGTGACTTTTGATGCAATCGAAACAGGAGTTACTTCGCTTGGTGACGAGACCAACTCACCAGCAATCGCTGCACCAGAGGTGCGGTCATTTTACCGGGTGATCGAGGAGTGAGAGCTTCTAGCTTTTTTAAAGAGAAGGATGATTTGAAGTAGGTTTTTTGACTTCGAAGACCTTTTGAGTTTCTGAGTCCCAGTCGAACAGCTTGAAATCAGGGGCTCAAAACCCTTTTATGATCGTCCTTTCTCTGCTATTTCGCACCTACCTTGACGCGCGAGACAGAAAAGCCGACCGGACATCTTCCAGTTCCGTTGATTACTTTTAGCTTTGTATCCCTCTTTTTGGGCACTGCGACTGAGGTCATGGGCGCATTTGATGGCTTAAATGAATGGGCAAGAGGCCTTTGGTCCACCAATGGTCTGGAACTTCGAGGCGAGATGGGACTGCCAGGAAGGATTGGAATTGTTCTCACTGCCGTTGCTTCCTTTGGTTTGATTGCCGCGATTCTGGGGACACCGGGAAGCGTGCGAAGAGCGATTCTGGGAGCTTCGGTATTGCTTTTGAGTTTCACACTAGTTCCGGTCTTTGCCGTTTGGGGTTATTTTTGGAAACCATTCGGGGTGATTCTAGCCGTCATCTGGTCTTGGTTTTCCGCTACGGTCTACGCCCAGACTCATAGGATGCCTTGTGAAGGTCGGAGGGGAGATGATGCCCAAAATGTCATTCGCCTCAAGGAGGGAGGGCATATGACTAAACAACATTCGAGTCGCGCAGATGGCCAAGGTTGAGTATCCTTCTGAAGTCCGCTCTTTGGTGGGGGAGTTGAAGCGTTTGCCGGGAGTTGGACCTAGGAGCGCCGAACGAATCGCGGTGTATCTTTTGCAGAACCCAAAGGCGGTCCCGATGGATCTCTCGAGTGCTCTCAAGGCTTGCCATGAGATTGTCAAGGCATGTGCAACTTGTGGTTTTTTTACCGGTCAATCTGGTTGTGCCGTTTGTAGTGAACAGGGAAGAGATACTCAGATCATCTGTGTGGTGGAACAGCCCACTGACGTTTTGCCGATCGAGCGTTCAGGAGTTTTTCGAGGACTCTATCATTGCTTAGGTGGGAAGCTTTCGCCTCTTGACGATGTCCGTCCCGAAGATCTCCGAATTGGGGGATTGGTCCGCCGGGTTCGTGAAAAACCGGGAACCGAAGTCATTTTGGCAACGAGTTCTGATGTTGAAGGTGAAGCGACGGCAAATTATCTGTATGAGGTGCTTGAAAGTACGGGATGCCGAGTGACGCGTCTCGCTCAAGGTCTTCCAGCGGGAGGAGGATTAGAGTTTGCAGATGAGTTGACGCTTTCGAGGGCCTTCGAGGGGAGGCGCTAAAAAAACGCGGACTCCTGGGAGCGCCGCGTTCTAAGAATTAGGTTTTACGGGGAAGCCTACTTAACAGTGATTTTGCCCTGCATTAAAGCGAAGTGTCCTGGGAAGCTACAAAGATACTGATATTCACCAGCCTCTTTTATGCTGAAGGTGATGGAGTCAGATTCACCACCGCCAAGAACCTTGGTTTTAGCAATCACGGCCTTTTTAGAGGCCTCGTCGACTGGAATGTAGTTGGTGGCGGCCGCAGTCATGGCTTTACTCGCCCAACCCGCTAGGTTAGTTCCCTTCTGAAGGATCACGAGATTGTGGCCCATTGCGATCTTCGGGAGTTTCCCAACATGTTTGAGGGTCAGTTTAACAGTGTTGCCAGCCTTGATTTCAAAAGCTTTCTTGTTGAACTGCATCTGATCGTTGGCTTCCAATACAACTTCTTGGTCGGCCTTTTTTTCGGTGTCCGCAGTATCTGTCTGAGCTGAAATAGTTGCTGGGGAAAGCATGAGAGCCGCGGCAAAGAGGGTGGGAGGTAGTTTTTTCATGACTTATTATAAGATGTGTGGATGAGACGAATCTGCAAGTGGTAATATTTCAATTTTGGTAATAGTTTTTTATTCTTATTGGATGCGAAAGGTGCGCCCTTTTCCGCTAGTCCAGGCCTGATAAAGAGATCCGTAGAGAGCATTGAGTTCGACTTCGTTCATGATGCGAAACTCGATAGTGCGAGCGTGCGTTGTCGTTGGGTAACTTTTCTGCGCCATTTCATCGGCCTTGGTTCCAGTCCTGGATTGGCCACGATTGCGAAGTTGTTCGGCACGTTTTTGAATTCGGGCAAGAGCGTTAAACGTGGTGTCCTTTGTAATAGGTTCGATGTAGTAGAAGCGGGCAAGTGCGTTGCCGGTAGTGTCTACTGTCGCTTCGGTGACAAGGAGGGTGCCGTCGAGAACGTAGGAATGTTTGCTGACCGAGGTTATTGCGCCAAGGTTTACAGAGTATTCGCCACCGGGAAGACTGCATTCCCAACGGCGTTTTCGGTTTTCGTCGTCGTTAACACCTTCAAGTGTCTCCTTGTCTTTTTCATCTTGTTGATTTTGTTCTTGTTGTTGGGTAGTCGAGTTTTGTTGGCCGCCGCGAGGAGAAGTTGTCTGGGCTGTGACAAAAAGGGTGGAACATAGAAAAGGCAGCAAAAGTGGGATAGGTTTCATTTGGTTGCAAATATTGTTTGATCCTAGTCAGACGTCAAAGTTTGAATTTCAAGATGGCTACGGATTGAAATTGCCCTTCGTTTCATTACTCTCCCGGTATGGGAGAGTATCGACCGAACGTTGCGGCTTTAATGGTCAACAAGGATGGTTACCTTCTTGTCTGTGAAAGATTGCTGAACCCAGGTGCTTGGCAATTTCCACAGGGAGGAGTTAGTGAGGGCGAATCGCTTGAAACAGCGATACAGAGGGAGGTGGAGGAAGAGATTGGTCTAAAGCCAGAAGATTATAAAATCGAGCGTTCTAAGGGGCTTTATTGGTATGATTTCCCTCTTGGATCACAGAAGAAAAAGCCTTCTCACAAGGCGGATTTTGTGGGGCAGGAGCAAACTTACTTCCTTTGCCAGCTGAATGAAGGGATAGCCGAGCTGAATTTAATGCAGGAACCCCGGGAGTTTCGCGCAGCGCAGTGGATTCGGCCCAATGAATTTGAGTTGGGGTGGCTTCCCGACTTTAAAAAGCAAACCTATCAAAAAGTGATGCGTGATTTCTTCGGGGTAGAATTGATCGAGTCAAGGTAAGGCTCAGGCAGGGTGATTTTTGAAATGAAAAAACCCGCCGCTCCAAAGAGGAAGGGCGGGTAGAGTTTTGAGGGAAGGAAGTTAGGAAAGTTCGCTGAGTTTGGTTTTGATCGCGTCAAAATCAGGAAGGTCACCAGGACTATCGTTGACTTGGGCGTATTGGACGATTCCGGACTTATCGATGAGGAAAGCGGAGCGTTTGGGAACCCCTCCCATGATAAGGTTCTTTTCGGGGAGGAATTGATCGTAGGCGATGCCATAGGCTTCCGTGGCCTTATGATCATAGTCGGAAAGGAGTTGGAGGGTGATGCCTTCTTTTTCCGCCCATGCTGCTTGGGCAAATGGATTATCTCCGGAGATTCCGAGAACTTTGCAGTTCAGATCAGCGTAAGCCCCAAGACCGGCGGAGATGTCGCAAAACTCTTGTGTGCAGACACCGGTGAAGGCCATGGGGACAAAAAGAACTAAGATGTTTTGCTCGCCGGTTATTTTGGAGAGAGAAACAATTTCTGGACCACCCTCGCCGAGTCCGACGAGGGAGAAATCTGGGGCAGGATCGCCAACTTTGATGCTCATATCGATCGGATTATAGTGGAGGATGGTGGGATGGAAACCGAGAAATATGAAAAAATGTTAGATCGGTGTCCTAGAAAAGATAAACCCGAGTCGCCCTAAAACGACTCGGGTTTGTCAGTTAAATATTTTGTAATTGGGCGGGGCCTAGAGAGGGCTACTGGCTAACTTGGTTGCCTTCTTAATGACGGACTTCCGTTTTTTTGTCATCTCACCAATTTTTTCCTCATCATAAGAACCAGCTGTAGCCATCAGGAGGGTAATAGAACCGGCGTTCACAAAGGCAGCACTTACTTCTTCCAACTTTTCGAGATCGGCACGCAATCTCTCATTGGTTTGCGCTCATGTGCCGCCAGTGACGGCGATCGCGTAAGCTTCCTTTGGTGCCGCAATCTCTCTTTGCTTCACACGCTCGAGTTTGAGACCACCAGCTTTCAGTGCTTTCCCCACGCTGACGCGGGTAAATTTAACATCTTCGCTCTTGGTAGTCACGAAAGCAGTCATGCCAGAGAGCATTACTTTCTCAACACCTTCCATTTTACCCAAGGCCGCACGGGCCTTTTTAGCAGCACTTCACCCACCACCACTAAAGGATACAGTATATCCTCCGATAGTCGATGCAGCGACGTCTTCAGCATCAGCAGGGGCAGCGATTGCTACCGGGGCTATTGCTCCGAAGGCACACATCATGCCGAATCTAATTGTTGCATTCATAGCGCCATGACTTTACCGCACGAAAGTGGCTCTGCAAGTTGTGTTTTTCAGTTTGTTACAATAGATTAACGCTCTAAACTTTACGAGAAAAGCGCCCCGGAGGAAGAATCCTGCGAGGCGATCATTTGTTGAAGCTATTTTTTTCGAAAAGTCTTACTCAGCGTTTCGGGCAGCTTTAGCAGCTTCCGCGGAAGCAACTTGGGACTCGCTTTGAAATCTCCAACGAACCTTGTTACGCTTGGGAGCAGTACGGGCCTTGCGAATTGCGCGGTCGATTGTGCTCTCATGGGAACGGCGGCGACGCATTTCCTCGAGAATTCCCTCTGTGTCGAGCTTCGTTTTCAAGCGCTTCAGTGCCCGATCGACACTTTCTCCACTTTTGACATCAACGCCACGATTATGTTTTTCCATGATAAATAGCCCTCGAGATTCGACGGGAGCGGGAAATTAGGTGGGAGGCAGGGAACCGTCAAGCCCACATTTACGGGAAAAGAAGAGAATCTTAAACTCTTGGGTAGTTAGGTTTTATTAAGTTTTTTTAGAAATGCTTAGGGCATCCTGATGCGAGGCTGCTTTTTGATTAGGCAGGATGGATTAGAGGCCTGCCAGCTTCGACGACAAATTTGGCTCGAGAGCTCGTTACTCCCCCGGGTCTTAAGACATCGGTGATCGTTTTAAAATCGGCGGTGTAGGTTTTCGGAGTGAGATCACACATAATATAACCGCGTTCACGGTTGTGAAATTTATTGCAGGGATTTTCAGACTGAAGGGTCTCTAGCTTATTGATCTTTGGATTGCCATTGCCGCCGCTGGCGAGAGAAGTTGCGACAAACTCGGTAGCAACCGTCGGAAGGTCAGCCTTGAGATCATTGATCCGTAATTCATTAGCCCAGTGTGAGTGAATATCACCGGTTAGCACGACAGCATTCGAGATCTTGTGGTCCCGGATGTGTTCAAGGAGTTTTTGGCGTTCGGCGGCGTAACCTGGCCATTGATCCATCGAATAGGCCGCTTCTCCCGTCGTGTTGCGATTGACCAAAGCCATCATGACTTGTTGGGCGAGTATATTCCATGTGGCATTAGATGATTTAAGGGAATTAAAGAGCCATTTTCGTTGCTGCTTACCGAGTAGAGTATTCCGGGGATTTAGGGCGGCTTCATTGAGGGGATCCTTACCGTCGTTGTTGGGTTGATTGGTCCGGTATTGCCGGGTATCTAGGACAAATAGTTCGGCAAGCTTCCCGAAGTTCCCTTTCCGGTAAAGTTGCATATTTGGTCCCTTGGGAAGCGAGGTTGAACGGAGTGGCATCATTTCGTAATACGCCTGATAGGCATTCGCTCGGCGGAGAAGGAGTTGCGCCGGTGTGACGCCGGACTGTTCAGAAATATCGTTACTGTAATTGTTGTCGACTTCGTGGTCGTCCCACGTGAGGAACCATGGGCAAGTCGCGTGCATGGCCTGAAGATCAGGGTCTGTTTTGTATTGGCTGTAACGTAAGCGATATTGTTCGAGCGTTTCGATCTCGGGGCCAAGATGGCTTCGGACTTTGCCGCCTCGGCCACTGGCGTATTCGTAAATGTAATCGCCGAGGTGAAAGACTAGGTCAGGTTGGTCTTGAGCCATTTGCTGGTAAGCAGTGAAAAGACCTTGCTCCCAATGTTGGCAAGAGGTGACAGCGAAGCGGAGTTTTTCGGGATTGGCATCCGGGGTTGGCATGGTGCGGGTCCGACCGATCGGGCTGGTGGCATCGCCTGACTGAAAACGGTAGTAATACCAGTGATCCGGTTTTAGGCCTTGAGCCTCGATATGGACTGAAAATCCGAGGGCGGAAGTCGCGGTGGTTTTGCCGGAGGTAACGATTTTTTTAAAAGAGTTGTCGGTCGCGACTTCCCAACGAACCTCGACAGGATGGTCTGGCATTCCTCCCCCGGGTTCAAGCGGTTTGGGTCCAAGGCGGGTCCAAAGAATGACGCTTTTGTGATTCGGGTCGCCAGAGGCAACGCCCATGGAAAAGGGGTTGGATGAAAAGCTGACCTTTTTAGGAGTGCTGCCAGTTTGGCCAAGCAGCGGGATAGCTGAAAGGGAAGCAGCGTAGGTGAGAAAAAGCCGTCGAGAAAGGTGACCTTCGTGTTGGAAGGCTGAAGGGAGTCGTTCAAACATAGGTTAAAGATTTTCTAGATACTGAACGTATTAGGGAACGATGTCACTTTAAGATATGGTATTAATCGGCTTGATAGCTTCGTTTCTTCGCGTGGCAGTTGGGCTGTCTCTCAAGATCAAGGTTCCTAAAGCCCCCATGTTGAATTTTCGTAAACTTACGACCGCAGTCCTATTTGCCACCGGGATTGGGTTCCTAGCTCCAGCCCGTGGTGCTGATCTAGAGCTCGTTGGGCGGGAGTTAGCGAGGATGCTTCAAAATGGTCACTACGCCCGCCTAGCATTTAACGAGGACATAAGTCGCCGATTTCTCGAGCGATATCTGGATTCACTTGATGGGAAAAAGCTCTACTTTTTAGATCGGGAGGTGACTGAGATGAAGCGTCGCTATGAGCGTGTTCTCCATGACCGTATCAGCACTAAATCCATCATGCCGGTGGCAAATAGCATTCATAAAATTTACCGAGGACGTGTGATGGCCCGAGTGGCTTACGTTAAAAACCTTCTCGCGGTTAAAGAATTTCCCTTCGAGGAAGAGAGGGTTGTGATTGACGACCGGAGTGAGAGCCCTTGGCCGGCCGATGATATAGAGCTTCGAGAAATTTGGAGTGATAATTTGGAGAATCTATTGCTCTCTGAAACGATTCGTCGTGCTCGCCTTAAAAATCGAGCGATTGAAGCGGGAAAGCCAGATCCTTTTCGAAGGAAGCCTTCAGCTAAAAAAACAGTTGAGCTCAAGTTTGATCGGCTTCTTGAGTCGATCGAGGGAATTGAACAAGAGGATGTCGCAAATTATTTTTTTTCAGCGGTGACGAAGGCTTACGATCCGCACAGCGAATACTTTAGCGCAAACGAAATGGCACAATTCAAGATTGATGTCAGCAACGAGTTAGTAGGGGTTGGCGCAAGACTCCATAGCAATGATAATGGGGAGATCGAAATTAGGGGGATTGTGAATGGAGGGCCTGCCGATCGTCATGGAGATCTTGCGCTAGGCGATCGGATTATCGCGGTTTCGGCGAGTAATGATGGAAAGTGGAAGAGTGTTCTTTTCAAAACACTCGATCGGGTCATTGAGGATATTTTAGGAGAGGAAGGTGCGTTGGTTGGCCTGCGTGTCAGACGCGAAGTGAATGGTAAAGATCTGGTCATCGATATTGCTATTCCGAGGGGCGTCGTGACGATGAAAGACGAACTTGCGACCGCTCGAATATACGACTACCGGCAGGACGAAAAGTCGCTGCGTCTCGCTGTCATGAAAATCCCATCTTTCTACTTTGATTTTGAGAATTCAGGCAGTCGGGTTTCAGTTGATGTAGAGCGTTTGTTGGGGCGCCTAAAAAAGGAACAGGTTGATGGGCTCGCTCTCGATTTACGGGATAATACGGGGGGGTCGTTACCAGAGGTTCAGCGTCTTACTGGGTTTTTTACGGGACGTGGTCCAGTGGTTCAGGTTCGTTCAAAAAGCGGGCAGATTCGCGCCCTAAACTCTCTTCACCGTAAACCTCTGTATGACGGGCCATTGATAATTTTAGTGAATAGAAACAGCGCCTCAGCGACCGAAATTTTGGCGGGCGCACTTCAGGATTACAATCGGGCCGTGGTCGTTGGGGCTTCCTCAACATACGGCAAAGGAACCGTCCAGAAGATGATGAATATTTCGGAATATATGCCTATTCTTGCAGACCGTGAGGATGCGGGATGGCTGAAGCTGACTTCCCAAAAATATTATCGGGTGTCTGGGAGTTCTGTTCAAATCAAAGGAGTGGTTCCGGATCTGATTTTACCCGGTCTGAGTGATGCTTACGAAACAGGAGAAGGTTTTAAAAAGTATGCTCTTCCACATGACATCATCCGCCGTAGCCCGGACTTCGTGCCGCTTGAGCGAAATGGACTGTTCATTTCGGAACTTACGGATAAGAGTCGCGAACGAGTAGATGCCGAACCGTATTATAAGGATCTCACTGCTGACATCCAGAGAGCTAAGAAGGCACTCAAAGAAAATACCGTTTCACTTAATCTTAACGAGCGGTTGGCTGAGTTAAAAGAAGAAGAGAGTCGTCGTGCGCTGCGGATTAAGGAGCGCACTAAGCATTTTTCAGCAATCAAGCAAAGGGATCAGAAAGAACTTAAGATTTCTCGGCTCACCTTAGATGATATTAATGCTGGGAAGCTTCCCTTAGTTGATCCAAAGGAAGAGGTTGACGATTACATGAGGCGAGCAGCCGATGAAATCGCTGATCTTGAGAAGGCCTTGGGATGGCCCAATGGAATTGATGCCGTGCAACGGGAAGGTCTGCACGTGCTACGAGACTTGATCAAAGCCATCGAGTCGGAGGGCCTCGCTCAGGTCGAGGCCGAGTAAGAATGATTTACCGGGTCTGAAAATTGGGTTTCTAGTAATCGAGTCCCAGTTTTTTTAGTTTGGGCGTAATTTGTTGCGGGCAGTAAGGATTTTCTCCCTTCTTGCGAAAGTAGTAGTCTTGATGCTCCTCTTTTGCCGCGTAGAATTCCTCGGCGTCTCGGATTGTAGTGACGATTGGCGTGTCAAAATTTGTTTGGGCTTCCTTTTTTGAGGCTTCGGCAAGTTCGCGCTGCTTCGGCGAATGGGCGAAGATATTGCTCATGTAAATCGGGCCCTTATCAACACCTTGCCCACGTGGATCGGTTGGGTTATGCGC
>CESF01139093.1_pt1 | contig 15898 bp, 14 predicted proteins | sample 356331 | NCBI WGS metagenome assembly CESF01 (sample SAMEA2621779, study PRJEB7988) | marine metagenome | biome: marine biome (ENVO:00000447); feature: surface water layer (ENVO:00002042); material: "saline water (ENVO:00002010), including plankton (ENVO:xxxxxxxx)" | depth 5 m
AGAAGAAGCTACAGAAGAGTAATTAAAGATTCTTCTTTTAAGAATCAGAAAGCCGTATCAAAAAATGATACGGCTTTTTTATGATATTTTATAATCAGCATATCGGCTTTAATTCTGTTTTTACACCGGCTTTATTTAAAAATTCTATTCCGGATAAATCTTTATACTCATTCGCATAAACAACTCGCGCAATTCCAGCTTGATGAATTAGTTTACTGCAGTTCGAACAAGGAGACATTGTAAGGTATAGTGTTGAACCAGTACAACTTTGAGTTGAGTTAGCGACCTTTAAAATTGCATTTGCCTCAGCGTGCAAAACATACCATTTAGTATAACCATTATCATCTTCACAAAAATTTTCAAAACCCGAAGGAGTACCATTATAACCGTCCGAAATTATCATTCTATCCTTAACAATTAAGGCTCCAACCTTTCGACGATTACAATAAGAAAGTTTAGCCCATTCCATTGCCATTTTCAAATAAGCCAAATCATATCTCTCTTGCTTGTTCATTCGAGTCCGAAACCTTTCTTCATAATAGTTTTTCCCTATTCTATTTAAGCTGTGCCCAGGGCGGGAATCGAACCCGCACACCAGAGGTACACGAGTTTGAGTCGTGCGCGTCTACCAGTTCCGCCACCTGGGCTATTTTAGAAGGCAAACATACTGTAAAAATGTTTACATTTGCAGGCCAAATAATTCAAAAGAATGCAACCCAAAGCAAAAATTTTTGCTGGAAGAGCAACAGAAGCCCTGGCTGATAAAATAGCCTCGTCCTACGGAATCCCTTTGGGAGAGGTTAAAATATCGGAATTTTCAGATGGTGAATTTTTACCTTCATTCACTGATTCTTTCCGAGGCAGTCGGGTATTTTTTATTCAGAGCACAATGCCAAGTTCAGATAATTTATTTGAGCTTCTTCAGATGATCGATGCCGCCAAAAGAGCTTCAGCTAGACATATAACAGCGGTAATCCCTTATTTTGGATATGCTCGTCAAGACAGAAAAGATAAGCCCAGAGTCCCGATAACTTCTAAATTAGTCGCAAACCTTATAGAAGCAGCGGGAGCGACAAGGGTAATGACAATGGATCTACATGCTGATCAAATTCAAGGGTTTTTTGAAATTCCAGTAGATCATTTATATTCAAGCTCTTTATTTATTCCAGATATTGAAAAATTAAATCTGGATAATTTGACAATTGCATCTCCAGATATGGGAGGGTCAAAAAGAGCAACAGCATATAGCAAACAACTAAATGCAGAAGTAGTAATTTGCTACAAGCAAAGGAAAAAAGCCAATGAAGTTCACCAAATGACTGTAATTGGAGATGTTAAAGACCGGAATGTCGTTCTTATTGATGATATGGTTGATACTGGAGGAACTCTTGTTAAAGCAGCCGAAATGCTTCTAGAAAAGGGGGCTCTCAGTGTTCGGGCATACTGTACTCATGGAGTATTGTCAGGAAATTCAATTGAAAAAATTGAAAAATCAAAACTGGAGGAATTAGTTATAACCAACACGATACCTAAAAAAAATATAAATTCTAAAATTCGGACATTAGATGTCGCGGATCTTTTTGCATCTGTAATGCAGAAGGTAAATTCAAATGAGTCCATAAGTGGACACTTCTTAATGTAAACTCTGAAAACCAATATTTAAATGCAATCTATCTCTATAAAAGGAACAGTTCGAAAAGAACTCGGCACAACAGCATCAAAATCATTGCGCGCATCCGGTGAAGTTCCATGCGTGATATACGGTGGTAAGGAAACCATTCATTTTAGTGCACCCATTTTAGCTTTTAGAGATTTAGTATATACCTCGGAAGCACGAGTAGCTAGCATAGAGCTCGATTCAAAATCATTTGTTGCTGTTATCCAAGACATGCAGTTTGATGTAATCTCCGATGTATTGACCCACATGGATTTTATTGAAGTAACTCCAGGTAAAGCAGTTACAATAAATATCCCCGTAGTATGTACAGGAAATGCGCGTGGAATCCGGAACGGCGGAACTTTAAAATCGATTCTGCGATCATTAAGGGTAAAAGGAGATATAAAAAATCTTCCATCCATTATTGAGCATGATATAACTGAACTAAAAATTGGCGAAGCTATTCGTGTTGCAGATTTAAAATCTAACAAATCATTTGAAATTCTTAATGCTGATGCTGCCGTTGTAGCTACCATTAAGATGTCAAGAAAAGCTGTCTTGGATGAAGATGAAGAAAGTGAAGAAGGTGCTGAGGGCGAAGAAAGTGCTGAAGGTGCTGAAGGTGCTGAAGGTGCGAAGAGTGCGCCTGAAGGCGAAGCTACTGAATGAAAAAATACTTGATTGTTGGACTCGGAAATCCTGGGGAAGAATACTCACAAACCCGTCATAATATAGGCTTTAGTATACTTGACTCTTGGGCACACGACGTGGAAAAAATATTTTCTTCATCCCGCTATGGAGAAATCGTAAAATTTAAAATTAAAGGCAAAATAGTTATTCTACTAAAGCCAAGTACATTTATGAATTTAAGCGGAAAATCAATCCGATACTGGGTTCAAGAAGAAAAAATACCTTTCGAGAATCTCGTTGTAGTCCTCGATGACTTAGCTTTACCAGAGGGAGAAATTCGTTTAAAGTTAAAAGGTTCCGATGGTGGACATAATGGTCTTAAAAGTGTCCAAGAAATTTTTGGCCGAAACGACTATGCTCGACTTCGCTTTGGAATTGGAAATAATTACTCGAAGGGGAAACAAGTCGACTTTGTTCTCGGGAAATGGGAAAAGGAAAGTTTGGAACGAGTAAATCATGGGATTACAAACTCGAAAAAACTTCTCGAAACTTTTGTATTGTCAGGGGCAGCTAGTGCTATGAATAAATACAACCAATAGCCAATTAATAATAAATTAGGTAATTCTAATTTTTTGAGGGCATTTTTCATCTGTTTCCAAGCATAAATTCGCATTGTGAAAAACTACAGTAATTTAATTCCAGCTTGTATTTGCCTTTTATTTATCTTTTTAATTCAAGGTTATTCGCAGGCCCAAACTTCAATTTTAGAAGGAAGAATAGTTTTAAGCAAAAGCGATAGCCTTATCACCACATGTCAAATTACTTTGAAAGGTGATGGGTGGGAAAAAACTACTAAAAGCGATTCAAGTTATAATTTTAAATTCAATGGCTTACCGCGAGGTCTTTGTAATTTAACGATTTCCAACGATCGTGATGAATCTAGTATGGTTATTCATGAATTGTATCTTTCCCCTGTAAAGCCCTTACTGCTTGTGGTTCCACTAGAATCGTCATTTTTTTTAGACGAAGCTACAGTTACAGCAGATGCATTTAAAACCACTTCAGAAACTCCCCTTTCTCTAAAATCGATTAATTGGGCAGAGATGCAAAGAATGCCCGGAGCTACTTTAGACTTATCAAAGGCAATTCAAAGCTTCCCAGGGGTCTTGCCAAAATCCAGCTTCGGCTATAATATTTCTATTCGGGGAGGCAGTTCAAGCGAAAATGTATATCGTATGGATGGAATCGATATCCCAACAATAAACCACTTTAGCATTCAAGGTGCTTCTGGGGGAGCGGTAAGTCTCATTAATATGGACTTTATTGAAAATGTAGAATTATACTCCGGAGCTTTCCCGTCATCTATGAGCAATGTTCTCTCAGGAGCTTTAAATATTGAATTAAGAACCTCAAGAACTGATCGTTTTGGCTCAAGAGTCACATTAGGAGCGACAGATTATGGGGCAAGCTTAGAGATCCCAATGGGAAAAAAAACAAACTTGATGATCTCCGGAAGAAACAGTTTTTCTCAACATTATTTTAAATTATTCAGTATTCCTGTACTTCCCACATATCAGGACGCACAATTACGTCTTCATCATCAAATATCAAAAAGTCAAGACCTAACCATCATTGGCATTGGAGGCTGGGACAAATATGAACTTTTTATTAAACCACTTGATAAAAGTAGCGAGAGTTTGTTATATAACGTAGGGTATATACCTGAAGGTAACCAAAGTACACGAGTCCTCGGAGGGCGTTATCGAAAATATCTTAAAAATGGTTTAAAAACCCTGACTTTGAGCACAGATTTTATTACTAATAATGCTGATAAATTTATCGGAAACGATAGTGAAGGTGATCGTCAATTAAGGTATGAGTCTTCTGAGCAAAAAATACGTATGAGGCATGAAAGGCTCTGGAATTTTGATAAGAATCGTAATTTATCAATTGGCTTAAATATTGACGGTATTCAATGGGAATTCGATTCGTGGTCGCTAAAAGGTCAACCAAGCGGAATAGACACAGCAATATTAAAGAGTAATGATTTTATAATTCAAACAGGTGTTTTTATCACATACAATCAACGAGTATTAAATAATCGCGGAGACTTAAATATTGGTTTAAGAACAGACTTATCCAATTACAATTTAGACATGATAAACCCATTGGCCCAGCTTGCCCCAAGAGCTTCATTTAAATATCAACTAAGCTCAAAATGGACATGGAATACTCATATCGGCAGATATGCTAAACTCCCCCCGTCGATACTAATGGCTGCAAATAGATCTAATAATCGCTCCAACTTTACCCATTTCACTCTGGCAGATCACTTAGGCACGGGGATAGAGTTTCAAAGTGGTAAAACATACCGAGTTTCAATGGAATTATATCGGAAAAATTACAGGCGAGCACCGTTTTTAGAAAATGATCAAATAGCTTTCGCGAATTCGATTGGGACATATGTTGCCATTGGAGATCAGCCCTCAAGCTCAAATGCTTTAGGCCGCAGTTATGGCTTTGAGATTTTTTTACAACAAAAATTAAAAAGAAACTATTGGTGGATGGCTGCTTATAATTTTGGGAGAAGTGAATACCTATCTGAAAATAACAATTGGGCTCCGTCTATCTGGGATAGTCGTCATACCGTTAGTATAACAAATGGCTACACTTGGGGTAAAGGCTGGCAAATAGGAGCCAAATGGCGTTTCTCGTCTGGGACACCTTATACACCTTTTGATAGATCTTCCTCGTCTCTTGTAAGCAACTGGGATATCCTACAGCGAGGTGTTTTTGATTATTCAATAGTTAATAGTGAACGATTAGCCCCATTTACTCAACTTGATTTGAGGTTGGATAAAACTTATGCAAATAAAAAATGGAGCTTTTCTTGGTTTTTAGACCTTTCTAACATTGCAAGTGGAAATATCCCACTAATGCCCTATTTAACAGTTGAAAGAGATCCAAATTCTCAACCTATTTTACAATCAGGTGACCCTTCTCGTTATAGAATGCAATTACTCGAAAGTGATACTGGACGAGTATTACCGACAATAGGGATGATTTTTGACTTTTAAAAGTTCTTACTGTTTTTTGATCTAGTATCTAATTCTTTTTAGAGGATTTAAAAGTAAATTGGTCTTTGGTAAGGATATAAAATGAGCTTAAAAAAAATTCTAAAAATTATTTTCCTCTTATTTATTTCAATTTATTCAGCGGAAGCCCAAGTTGAAAAATTAAAAAGTGTAAATCTTGGGATTATTCCAAAACCTCAAAATATTGTCAACGTCGGCGAATTATTAAGCTGGGATCCCCAAATACATGTTTCTTTTGAAAAAGAGCTAAGTGATCAAGGGGAATGGTTAATAATATTTCTAAAAGAGAGGGGTATACAAGTTTCTTCTAAAGCAAAAAAAACATTATTCTTATCTAAGAAGAAAATAAAGCAAAACAATGAATCCTATGAAATCAAAATAAATGAGGATTCTGTTTGGATACATGGAAATTCAATCGCAGGAGTATCTCGAGGTATCGCAACTTTTCAGCAGCTTCTATTATTAAATAGAAAAGATGAAAAAATAAGTCTGCCTGTAACTAAGATAATTGATGAGCCAAAATTTAGTCACCGTGGATTATTGTTAGACTGTGCTCGTCATTATTTTGATAAAAAAACAATTTTAAAATATATTGATCTATTGGCATTTTATAAAATGAACACTCTTCACTGGCATTTGACTGAGGACCAAGGCTGGCGAATAGAAATAGATAAATACCCAAAATTAAACTCTATAGCTTCGTCTAGAATTGAACCAAATGGAGATATTTATAAAGGGATTTATACCAAAGAAGATATCCGAGAAATAGTAGAATATGCCCTAAAAAAAAATATAACAATTATACCAGAAATTGAACTCCCTGGGCATTCACAAGCAGTAATCGCGGCATACCCTGCACTTTCATGCAAAAAAGAAAAAATTCCAGTAGCAAATGATTGGGGTGTTTTCAAAGAAATTTATTGTGCAGGCAATGAGGACGTATTCATGTTTTTAGAAGACGTTTTTACAGAAGTAATTGAACTGTTTCCATCAAAGTATATACATATTGGTGGAGATGAGGTCCCAAAAATCAGATGGGAAAATTGTCAAAAATGTCAAAAAAGAATTCACGATAATGGCCTTCTTGATGAGCATCAATTACAGAACTATTTTATAAAAAGAATACAAAAGTTTCTTAACTCAAAAGGAAGAGAAATAATTGGGTGGGATGAAATTATAGAAGATGGTGAGATTTCAGGGGCTTTGATTCAATCATGGCGTGGAGTTGAACATGCCATTAAAGGGTTAGAAGCTGGAAATTCTGTTATAATGTCACCGACATCTCATTCTTACCTAGATTATGACTTAAAATCTATCGATTTAAAGAAGATATACTTATTTGACCCAATCCCATCAGAATCAAAATCTAGATTCCATGATCAAATTTTAGGTGGAGAATGCAATATTTGGACTGAGCATGTTCCAAATGTCAAAGTACTTGATAATAAAGTCTTCCCTCGTATGATCGGAATGGCTGAAGCTTTATGGAGCCATGGAATGAGAAATTTTGAGGAATTCAATTTTAGACTCCAACCCCACTATGAAATTCTTGAATCCCTCGACGTTAAGTATGGAGAGAGTATGATTCCTATATCTTATAATACAGTATTTATAAAAAATCAATTATTTCTTCAGCTATTTTCTAAAGAAAAAAATATTAATATAAAATATAAAAAAGGTGAGTCTAGACTAATGAATTATAATCATCCTATTCTGATAAAAAATAATTCTATAATCAAAGTTCAAGCCTACAAAAACTTAAAACCATACGGTGATATTATCAAAATACCATTAACCATCCATGATGGACTTTTTAAGGACGTAGAATACTCGTGTGAACTTAATAAATTTTATCCAGCCAATAAAGAGATGGCTTTAGTGGATGGGAAAATTGGCAGTCTTGATTTCAGAGATGGAAATTGGCAAGGTTTTTTTGGAAAAGATGTTGAAGTCGTAATAGACTTAGGCCACCCAAGTGAGAATCTTTATGAGCTAGTTATGAATTGTTATCAATATGTCAATTCATGGATTTTTATTCCAAAATCAATATCTGTAGAAACTTCAATGGATAAAAAACTTTGGGTGAAGAATAATTTTATCAAATTTTTTCCAAAAAACAACGAGAAAAATAGAAATAGAAGGATTCAAGAAATTAAAATAAATCCAGTGAAAAAATTTAAAGCGCAATACTTGAAAATAATTATAGAAAATTATGGCAAAGTACCTCAATGGCATGAAGCTGCAGGTTCAGACTCATGGACATTTTTAGATGAAGTTCAAGTAAATTTTAACTTTCGAAAATGAAACCGATATTTCTAGGCTTTTTCATCATAGTATTTTGCTCTTGTAGTCGAAATGATTACGATCAATCTTATGAAGTAATAGCGCTAAATGAAGGGTGGTCTTTTTCGGAGTTGGGAGAAAATGATTTCAGGCCGGCCACTGTGCCAGGGTCGGTACACATGGATTTACTGGCAAATGCAATTATTGATAATCCTTTTTTTGAACGAAACGAATTAAATCTTCAATGGATTGAAAAAAAAAATTGGACATACAAGACAAAAATTTTAATTGACGATTCACATCTTTTAAAAAAGAATTTAATGTTACGTTTCAATGGACTTGATACATATGCTAAGGTCTATTTAAATAATTCTTTAATCTTATCTACAAATAATATGTTTCGCTCTTGGGAAATAGAAATTCAAGACTTAATTCAATTAGGAGAAAATGAATTAAAACTTGTATTCACCTCACCCCTTAACGAAAATGAACAACTCGTGAATGAGTACCCCTACGCACTCCCCTCTGGCAATGAACCTAGCTATATAGCTACGAAAACTGCTAATTTTACCCGAAAGGCCGCATATCAATTTGGTTGGGATTGGGGGCCAAGATTTGTAACTATGGGCATATGGAAACCCATCGAGTTAATTAGTTGGAGCGATGCTAAAATTGAAGATGCCTACACTATTACTAAGGATATTAATAAAGGAGTTGCGTCTCTTGAGACGAACATAACCTTAGAAGTAAAAACTCCAGGGAATTATCGAATAAGAATAGACACTTTTGAGATTTTAAAGCACTATGATAAAGGTATTCATAATTTGAAACATCAATTCAAGATATTTTATCCGAAATTATGGTGGGCTAATAATATGGGTGAGCCATATTTATATGAAGAAAATATTTCTTTAATCCTAAAAGGAGAAAAAATCCATGAGAAAAAAAATTCTTTTGGTGTTCGAACCATCGAGTTTATTAATGAGCCTGATTCAATTGGTACGTCTTTTTACTTTAAGTTAAATGATACCACTATTTTTATAAAAGGGGCAAATTATATTCCTCAAGACGTTTTCTTATCACGGGTCTCAATAGAAAAATATCAACAATTAATTATTGCTGCAAAAGAGGCAAACTTCAACATGCTCAGAGTTTGGGGTGGAGGGATATATGAAAGAGATATATTTTATGAACTGTGTGATAAGTTTGGCATTCTGGTATGGCAGGATTTCATGTTTTCAGGCAGCCTATATCCTAATGAACTTGAATTTAAAAAAAATATAAAAGAAGAAGTAAGAGAAAATATTATAAGGCTAAGGCGCCACCCTTGCATTGCAATTTGGTGCGGAAATAACGAAATTGAAGTGGCATGGAAAAATTGGGGCTGGCAAAAGCAATTTGAGTATAGCAGCTCAGACTCTATAATCATATGGAAAAACTATTTCGATATTTTTAGAAAACTCATACCTGAGCAAATATCAGAACTTGATCCATTGAGAAGTTATACCCCAACTTCACCTTTAAGGAATTGGGGAGAAAAAGAAAATTTTAATCATTCTTCCATGCATTATTGGGGAGTCTGGCATGGCAAAGAGCCTTTTGAAAATTTCGAAAATAATATTGGACGGTTTATGGTAGAATATGGATTTCAATCATTCCCAAAATTATCAAGTCTAAAGATGGTCATGAACGATTCCAGTTTATACTTGGAATCTTTGGCAATGAAACATCGGCAAAAAAGCTATGTTGGGAATCAATTGATTCAAAGTCACATAAATCAGTATTTCCCGAATCCAAAAAATTTCAATGAATTTATTAGTATGAGTCAAAAAACCCAGGCAATTGGATTAGAAATGGCCATAAATTCGCACATGAATAAAACCCCACATTGCATGGGCACATTATTTTGGCAATTCAATGACTGTTGGCCAGGGCCAAGCTGGAGTGTCATAGATTATTACGGAAACAAAAAAGATGCATACTTCTCAGTAAAAAATGCTTTTAAATCAATAAAATAATCTGTTAATCAATGATTAACATTTTAGTTAAAGATTATCGGGTTCGTGAGTTTTATAAGGATCAAAGAAGGCTCGCAAAAGATTTGAATAAGATATGTATTTTTGAAACTAACATTTTTGTTTCTAACTTAATAACCTGCAATAATGCAGGTATTTATATTTAAAAAATGAATCATTTAAAAACATTTACAATAACATTAATTTTTTCAATAATTTTTTCATCTTGCGCAGTTGTTAAACCTGGAGAGGTTGGAGTGAAACAAACATTTGGAAAACTAAAAAGAGGTGTTATAACCCCTGGGCTTACAGGTATAAACCCCCTAATAACCAAATTAGTTAAAATCCCGACAAGGACAGTAAATCAAGAAGTAAGACTGAACCTACCCTCAAAAGAGGGGCTGAATGTAAGAGCCGAAATATCAATTTTATACCATTGTGAAAAAGAGAAGTCTATTGATATTATTAATGATGTAGGTATAAACTTTGAAGAAGTCCTCATACTTAGTACATTCCGCTCTGCTTCAGCAGATGTTTGTGCCCAATTTTTTGCCAAAGACATGCATTCTGGAAAGAGATCATTTATTGAGAGGGAAATTAAAGATTTGATGAGCAAACTGTTGGAAAATCGTGGTTTCGTTATAGAAGCTGTTTTGCTAAAAAGCATAACATTACCTCCAGGGCTTTATGCCGCAATAGAATCTAAGTTAAGGGCTGAACAAGAAGCTCAGCAGATGGAATTTGTTTTGCAACGGGAAAATAAAGAAGCTGATAGAAAAAGAATTGAAGCCAAAGGGATAAGAGATGCTCAAAAAATAATCAAAGAAGGAATAACTGACGACAATATAGAGTGGCGAAGTTTAGAAGTCTTAAAGGAGTTGGCGTCCTCACCAAATGCCAAGCTTATAATTACTGATGGCAAAACTCCTGTCCTAATAAATGGGGACAAATAAACGCACTAAGCAAAAAGTCTGAATCTTTATATGTTGACATAAACGAATTCAACACTTTTATAAAACACTTGGACCAGAAACCATCCAAAAAAGCTAAAACCTTATAAGATTTTTTAAATGGAGCTTAATGTAAATAACGAAACATCAAAGCTTTTATCGGTTGTTCTTGGGATAGCTAAAAGTACAGGCCCTGTCCCAAAAATTGAAGAATGCTATGATCCAAAAAGCAGACAGCATATCTTAAATGAAACTTATCCCAAAGAAATAGATATGCATTGTGAAATGGAGGGCTTCGCAACTATTTTGATGAAGCATAATGTTAAAGTTTTTCGACCCGATGTTCTTGAGAACTACAATCAAATTTTTTCAAGAGACATTGGGTTTGTAATTGAGGATAAATTTATCATTTCAAATATTCTTCCTGAAAGATCAAGAGAAATTGAGGCTTTGAGTTTTATTCTTGATGCTATTGATAACAAAAAAATCATTAATCTGCCGGAAAACTGTCATCTCGAAGGTGGTGATGTTATCGTACATAACGAATATTTATTTGTTGGAACATATACAGGACGAGACTATTCCCAAATTCAAACAGCAAGGACAAATATCAATGCCATTGAATACCTCAAGTCTCTATTTCCGGAAAAACAAATAATTTCATTTCATTTAATAAAATCGAATACAGATCCTGAAAAAAATGCATTGCATTTAGATTGCTGTTTACAAACTGTTGGGAAAAATAAAGTCGTAGTCTGTCCGGAAGCATTCTCTAATAAAAATGAATATTCATGGATAATTGAGCACTTCGGGGATAATAATATTTTAGAAATTTCCTTAAAAGAAATGAGTAATATGCAATGTAATTTCTTTTCTATTTCTGAGGATATAGTTGTTAGCGAAAAAGGATTTTCAAAAGTAAACCAATGGTTGAGGAGCTTTGATATTACCGTTGAAGAAATAGACTATAAAGAAATATCAAAACAGGGAGGGCTTCTTAGATGCTCAACATTACCATTGGAAAGAGTTAATAAATAACGATGAAGAAAACAAATTCAATTTTAATGATTCGCCCGTTTAATTTTCACTTCAATAATCAAACAGCTACTGATAATCATTATCAAAATCAAAATGATTCTTTAAAAGATGCTCATAAAAAAGCTAAAAAAGAATTTGACAAAATGGTTTTTGAATTGAAAAAAAATGGTATTTCAGTATTTGTTTTTAATGATGACGGAAAGTTCAATACCCCAGATTCAATTTTTCCTAATAATTGGATCTCATTTCATGAAAACGGGAATATTGGACTATATCCAATGTTTGCAGAAAACAGAAGATTAGAAAGGCGACCTGAAATATTAAAATATCTAAATACTCAAGGATTTTTAACCAAAGAAATTATAGATTATACTCCCGCTGAAAAATCGGGAAAATATCTGGAGGGAACAGGAAGTATGGTTTTAGATCGAGAAAATAGGATTGCTTATTGTTCACTCTCAAAAAGATCAAATGAAGACTTGTTTTATACTTTTTGTGAAGATTTCAAATTCAAACCCTTAGTTTTTAAATCATATCAGTCAATAAATGGGAAAAGACTTTCTATATATCATACAAATGTAATGATGTGTATAGCTGGTGAGTATGCAGTTATTTGTGTGGATTCCATTGATAATATTCATGAGAAAAAACGGCTTATTGAGACCATTACCCAATCAGGGAAAGAGGTTATAGAGATAAAAGAAAATCAAGTTGAGAAGTTTGCAGGAAATATGCTTGAATTAAAAAACAGTAACGGAGAAAGTGTTTTGGTTATGAGTAGCACTGCGAGAAACTGTCTTAATACTGAACAAATTGAAAGCATATTAAAGTATTCAAAGATTATAAATTCTGATCTTGATACAATTGAAAGCCTTGGAGGGGGCAGTGCAAGATGTATGATGGCAGAAATATTTTTACCTCAGGTATTGACTTGAACAAGAGCCTGATTTCTTATTAGTACAAATTTTATTTTCAATAGATTACTCAATTCAAGGCTTAAATTTCTACTTCGTTTTTTTGTTGTTCTAGATGTTTCTTTATATTCTTTAAATTCTTTCTAAAAATATAAGCGGTAGGGTAAGAAGCTAAATAAATTTTAAATTCTTTCCATAGACCATATTCATTTTTAGGAGAAAATAACGTGAATTTTAATAAGCAATCTCCGTTTTTATCTTCATAAATTTGTTCAGCATGTAGAAATCCTGGACTAATAATTAGATCCCGGAAATTAAAACAACTAAGCCTTCTTAACTTGTTTTTTTCAATAAATAGGATTTCTTCATCCCATGTGCCATCCTTTTCATTATTATTTTTAAAACACCTTCTTATTGATCCAAGATGACCGTCAGCCACTTTGTCTTCATTAATCGGACTAATATGGTCGACATATACTGACCAATCTTTAGTATTATGAGAATTTCCAAGATATTTATATGCTACTTCACAAGATGTATTTATTAAGATGCTTTCATTAATTAGTTTGTAGCTTAAAAATTTGTCTTTTTTATAAGGGCTAAATGCAATAATTGCAAAAATCAAAGAGGCAAATAAAAATGGGGTAAATAATAAAGGTGACTTAAAATTGGGGTTGGAAAAAATCACTCGACTGTAACCGATTTGTTTTGATAGTGGGTTTTTCTTGACCCACCTCATTATTCGTTGTCAAATTTAGTTTTTTTTTTCGTCCTCGTTTGGTCATTGGGACTGATGTTTCTGTCTCTCTATTTCCTTTGAGAATTCTGTAAGACTGAGACCCATCCTTGTTTTTCCCATCCTTCAAAAATCTATCATTAACAATTGGTAACTTCAAGGATAACACCAATCTGTGTTGGTTAATCTTGTGGTCAAAGTGACAAGTGATTTTCTCAAGGTATTCCTTAACGATTTCCTTTTTCTCATCTAATGTGAAGTTGTCTTTCAGATTAGAAATCCACCCTCTGTGTTTCTCTATCCAATCAAACCACTTCTGAGTGTCTTTTAGATTCTGAATCCTAAGATTGATTTGATTTAACTCATTAAACAACTGATTCTTTCTTTTACCAATAAGTTCTATACCCTCTTCAAATTGTGTTTTAGAGATGTCCCCAATCAAATACCAATTTCTATTCTCTCTTTCTCTTTCTTCAAGTTCCTTAATCTTCTTATTCAAACTTCGTTTGACCTTATACTCCTCATTGATTTTATGAGTTTGTTCCTCGTCTGATTTTGACTTTTGACTAAGGACTTCAACTTTAATTTGTTCTTTAATAATGTGAGAGTCTTGAAGGATGTCAATTAAAGTTTTCCAAACGATTTTATCTGTATTCGGTATGTTAATGGATTTCTTAACTCCACACTTTACTTTTTTTGATTCATCAATCTTTCTCCAATTGTTTTCTCTACTTCTACAATAGTAGTAATACTCGTTTTTTTTGTGGTTTACTCTACATCCATATAACTCACCACAGTCACCACAATAAATCAATCCTCTCAATAAGACGTCATGATTTTTGACCTTCGTTAACTGATTCTTTTTCTTTAACGTTTCATCTAACTTCCTTTGAGTTAAATCATAAGATGAGTTATCAATTATTCTTAATCTCTCGTCTGTATAATAAAGTCTTTTGGGTTTATTCGGGTCGGTAGAATTATCAGTCATGGAATCAGTTCCAATGTAGATTTCATTCCTTAATATGTTGGAAACTGAGGTTGGATTCCAAAAGTCTGACCTTGGTGGTTTTACTTTGTTTTTGTCAAGTCTTCTACAAATATCAATGGTTCTTTCACCTATTAAGAACCATTCAAATATCTTTCTAACCCATTCTCCGTTCTCTGAATCAATAACAAGAGATTTTATTCCATCAACCTTATCCAAAGTGTAACCAAAAGGTGGTTGACCACCTCTCCACCCACCTTTTTTGAAGTGAGATACTTTACCTATCATTGACTTCTTTCTCTGAACCTTGACAAAGAATTGATTGATAGATGAAAAGAAATCATACATAAGGACTTGTTCGTCACTTTTGAAGTCAACACTACTTTCATCAGTATGTAGTTTAACTTGTTGTTCTTCCAAGTCGTTACGGAGTAGTGAACTCACCATAGGGTTTCTTGAAAGACGACTTAAGTCTAAAACATAAAGGTGTTTAACGTTACCCTCTCTGACTTGTGTGAATAGTTCAGTTAATACCTCTCTGTCCTCAATGTTTTCTGATGAACCACTTACACCACCTTCACACCAATCCTTAATCTTCTTTAGACCTAAGGATTTCATTTTCTTTTTTCCAAGTTTCAATTGGTCCTCAAGTGAATGTTGGTCCTCTTGATGACGGGTAGAAACTCTTCGGTAGATATGTAGTGTTTGTTCAGTCACAAATACAAATTTAATAAATTACCCACTATGGGAAAAATCAAACCTCAGTCATCATGTATTTTCTAACTTTAGTGACTAATTTTCCACTACATCCAACTCTTCCACTAATATCTCTGACGGATTTCCCCATTTTGAGGAGTTTCATTATTTGTTGGGTTTTCTCTTTTTGAAGAAATGTATTTCTGTCCTCAACACTTCCATACTTTCTACCTAATACACCACCCTTTAGTTTGTAGACTTCTCTACCATTCATGGTTCTTTCCTTGATGTTGTCCCTCTCCATTTCGTAGAGTGAACTCATTACTGATGTAATAAGGTTCCAAATAGGATTCTTTTCTCCGTTAATCATAGATTGAAGATTTCCCATACCCCTGATAACAACATTCACATTGTTGTCTTCAAAAAACTTAAGAGTGTTCAAACAATCGTGAGTGTGACGTCCGACTCTTGAGATTTCTTCAACTACAATTTCATTTACCTTCCCCTCTAACACCAAGTCTATTATTTTCTTTCCATTCTTTCTTTCTGAAAACGGAACAGAACCACTAACTCCCTTGTCAAACAAGGTTAAATCATATTGGTCTTTATCTAATTCAAACCTCTTACCATCTTGAAGAAGGGTAGAGGTTCTATTGTATTTAATTCTCATTTGCGTGTAGTAATTTATTATTCTATATAAATTTACTACATTTGAGTGAATTAAACAAGGAAGAGAGGGGAAAAGTCAAATTGATGAGTGTGGTCATTTTTATTATGATTTTAATTACTAAGGGTTAAAGAGAGGGGACTTTTCCCAAGGGTCAAAAACCAACATCTTTGTGAAAACGGACTACATCAGAATTAAGACTTTTCAATCCGTTTGGTTTACAAGAAAATAC
>CESF01000483.1_pt1 | contig 15897 bp, 15 predicted proteins | sample 356331 | NCBI WGS metagenome assembly CESF01 (sample SAMEA2621779, study PRJEB7988) | marine metagenome | biome: marine biome (ENVO:00000447); feature: surface water layer (ENVO:00002042); material: "saline water (ENVO:00002010), including plankton (ENVO:xxxxxxxx)" | depth 5 m
GATATCTTTCAGATTGTTTACAATAAATATGTTGATGATGATGGAGAACTCCAAAAAAATGGAAAAATAATTTATGCTTATATGAAAAACAAAGGAAGAGAAATTGAGTTGTATCGATTTGTGGACCAAAAAGGCATAGCAGGCTATTATCAAACAAATGGAAAGAGTATTGAAAAAGCATTAATGAAGACTCCAATTAACGGTGCAAGACTATCTTCAACTTTTGGAATGAGAAAACATCCTATACTAGGCTATAATAAAATGCACCGTGGTACAGATTTTGCAGCACCAAAAGGAACACCAATTATGGCATCAGGATCTGGAACAGTAGAAGTGGTGAAATGGTGGGGAGCTTATGGTAAATATATAAGAATTAAACACAATACAAAATATAAGACTGCCTATGCGCACCTTAATGGTTACGCTAGAGGAATTAGACCCGGCGCCAAAGTTAGACAAGGGCAAATTATAGGTTATGTTGGTAGTACGGGTCGTTCTACAGGTCCGCACTTACATTATGAAGTTTTAGTCAACGGAAAAAGGAAAAACTCTCAGCGGTTAAAACTTCCATCTGGCAGAACTCTAAGAGGCTCGGATAGAGAAAAATTTGAAATCTCTAGAATTAAAATTGATGTGATGAGGTCAAATTTAATTAATTAAAAGCTTCAAAAAATTTTTTGAGCTTAACAAGATTTAAAGATTATTTTCTATAGCAATATTATCTTTATCATCAGATTCTGATTTATTTATTTCTAAATCTTTATTTTCATCGTTTGATGATTTTTCCTCTGAATCTTTTATTTCCGCTTGAGCAGAAGTATTTGCTTCTACTTGTGCCGGCAACATACGAGCAAAATGATCCGCATGTTGAAAATAGCTTTCAGCTAAGATTTTTTCACCAATTGAGAGTGCTTCGGATGCTAATTTTTTATATTTCTCGTAAAGCTTGGTGGCATTTCCATTAAACTTAACTCTTTGTTGATTAAAAGCTCTTCCTTGATCATTAAGCTTGATAACTTGTGATGATCTAGAGCCATAGTTTCTACGGCCATTTCTTCTATTGTTTCGTCCTCTTGGACGTTTATCGAAACTTGTCATTTGTATTAGGTTTATAATTATTTATAATATTCTATTTAAGATAACTCTAAAGATCATAATTATTTATTATTGTAAAGCGTAATTTTTAATCTTTTTAGCTAATAAACATCTTATTTGATCATTTATAAGCTTAAATTTAGATACAATAATAAACCCATTTTGACTTAATAATTTTTGTAATTTTTTAAATTGATTGTCTCCGATTTCAAAAGCCAAATAACCATTTAATTTTAAATTATTTTTATAACTTGATATAATATGATTATAAAACATTGTTCCATCTTTACTGTCACTTACTAGTGCATTTTTAGGTTCATAAATCTTAATAGAGGGGCTTAGATTAATATAGTCTGATTTTTTTAAATATGGAGGATTTGAAATAATTAAATCGTATTTTTTATGTGTCTTAAATTTAAAAACATCTCGTTTAAAAACTTTTACCTGATTAAGCTTATGATATTTTTTTAAATTTAGTTGAGTATTCATAACAGCTTCTTTGGAGATATCAAAAGCTTCACCCTGTGAATTTGAAAAAATACCCAGAAGAGAAAGGGTAATACAACCTGATCCACATCCAATATCGAGGAAACTAATATTAGAGTTTTTTTTGAAAACTTTAGATACCAAATCTAATAGAACTTCAGTTTCAGGTCTGGGTATTAAAACTTTTTTTGCTACATCCATTTCAAAATTCCAAAATTCTTTTTTTTTAGTTATTTTTGATATTGGCTTTAATTTTTCTCTTTCTTTAATTGTTCTAAAAAAAGTATTTATTTCATTCTCTGTTAATTTCTTGTTTAAATTTGAAAATAGATTCAATCTATTTTCTATATGTAACGTATCTGCCAAAAGAATTTCACAATCTAACTTATATGTTTTTGATTTATTAATTAATAATGAGTAAGATTCGCTTAGCGCTTGATAAATATTCATTAATGATTATCTAATTGATCTGTTTGATATTGAAGTTGTAATGCATCTGTAATTTCAGAGAATGCATCTCCAGATAAAAAATCATTCAATTTATGTATGGTTAAGTTTATTCTATGATCTGTCACACGACCTTGTGGAAAATTATAAGTTCTAATCCTTTCAGACCTATCTCCAGATCCTATTTGAGATTTTCGTGCTGTTGATCTTTCTTGCTCTAATTTACTTCTTTCAAACTCATAAAGTTTTGATCTTAAAATTTTTAATGCTTTAGCTTTATTTTTATGTTGAGATTTCTCATCTTGTTGGGAAACCACAATTCCAGATGGTAAATGTGTGATTCTTACAGCGCTGTCTGTCGTATTTACTGATTGACCACCTGGGCCACTGGATCTGAATACATCTACTCGCAAATCATTTTCATCAATTTTAATATCAACCTCCTCTGCCTCTGGTAATACTGCGACTGTAGCTGCGGAGGTATGTACACGTCCTTGAGTTTCTGTTTTAGGGACTCTTTGTACCCTGTGCACTCCTGACTCAAATTTTAGCTTAGAAAAAACATTTTTACCAGACACTGAAAGGACAACTTCTTTATAACCCCCTGCATCGCTACTCGAAATATTTATTATCTCAGTTTTCCATCTGTTATTTGATGCAACTTTTTGGTACATTTCAAATAAGTCACCAGCAAACAACGAGGCTTCCAAACCTCCTGTTCCAGCTCTGATTTCTATAATTGCGTTTTTTTCATCTGCCTCATCCTTAGGCAGCATAAAAATTTTAATTTTATTCTCCAAATCAACTATTCTATCCTTAATCTCATTTAGCTCTAATTCAGCCATTTCTTTAAGTTCTTTATCAGCTGTTTTATCTTCAAGTATTTTTTCTGAGCTCTTTTGGTCCTCAGTTATTTTAATATATAACTTAACATCATTTATTATGTCTCCAATCGATGCATATTCCTTCGAATTTTTAACATAGGTATTTTTATCAATATCTGACTGCGATAATGTCTTTTCCAAGACCTCATATCGTGAAATAATTTCTTTTACTTTATTAATTGGAAGCATTTTGTTCTTGTCTTATTTCCTCTGCCTTTTTCTCAACAAGAGATACTACATGATCAATTATACTACTATTGGGTACTTTATGGTTTTGCAAACCAGACAAATAAATCATGTTATTTCCCTTGCCCCCCCCTGTTAAACCAATATCTGTTTGAGCTGCCTCACCAGGCCCATTAACTACGCAACCAATAATGGATAGTGTAATTGGTTCTTTTATATGGGATAATCTTTTTTCTAACACCTCAACGGTTTTAATTACTTCAAAAGCTTGTCTTGCACACGAAGGGCAGGAAATAATATTGACCCCTCTTTTTTTTAAACCTAGGCTTTTAAGTATTTCTAAACCGGCTTTTACTTCTTCTAATGGATCCGCAGACAATGAAACTCTTATTGTATCACCAATTCCTTCGAGCAATAATAGCCCTAAACCTATTGAAGATTTAACGGTACCTGAAAACAACCCCCCAGCCTCAGTTATACCTAAATGCAATGGATAATCACACTCTTTAGCTAGTAGTCTATAAGAACCAACTGCTAAAAAAATATCTGATGCCTTCACACTTATTTTAAAGTTATTAAAATTATTCTGCTCTAAAAGTGCAATATTTTTTTTTGCACTTTCTACAAGCGCTTCAGGACAGGGTTCTTTATATTTCTCAAGTATTTCTCTCTCCAAAGAACCACCGTTAACACCTATTCTAATTGAACAATTATAATCTTTTGCAGCTTTTACCACTTCAGAAACTCTTTCTTTGGAGCCTATGTTCCCAGGATTAATTCTTAAACAACTTGCACCAGCTTTTGCCGCTTCTATTGCTCTTTGATAATGAAAATGAATATCAGCAATAATTGGTACTTCAACGTTTTTAATAATTTTTTTAAGAGATAATGTAGATTCTTCGTCTGGGCAAGAAACTCTTACAATATCTGCACCAGCATCATGTAACGCATTCACTTGATTAATAGTTTTATTAATATCTGTAGTTAAAGTATTTGTCATTGATTGAACAGAAATTGGGTTTTCACCGCCAACCCTTACTTTTCCTACACTTATCTCTCTGGATAATCTTCTTTTTATATTTCTAAATGGTCTTATTGAATTCATTTTAACTTAATCTAATTCAAATGCAGAGTGTAATATTTTAACGGCAGGTTCTGCATTTTTATCATCAACTAATACAGAAATTCTTATTTCTGAAGTTGAAATTACTAATATATTAATATTCTGAGAAGACAAAGCATTAAACATTTTATAAGCCACTCCTGGATGAGTAATCATACCTGCGCCAACTATTGATACTTTAGAAACTTTTTTATCGGTCAATAGATTTTCAAAAATAATATCTTTTTTTAAATTTTCTATTATGTTTTTAGCTTTTTCCATATCATCACGTTTTACAGTAAATGTTACATCAGTTTTTTTACTATCAGCAGAAATATTTTGTACAATCATATCTACAAGTATATTTTGATCATTTAAAGGTTTGAAAATTGCAGAAGCAACACCAGGTTTATCTTTAACACCTATTAAAGTTATTTTTGCGTCATCTTTCGAATACGCAATCCCAGTAATAACTTGATCATAAGAGATTTTATCCTCTGATAAAATTTGTGTACCACTCTTATTAGGCGAAAAAGTAGATTTTACAAATACCTCGACGTCATTCATCATTGCTTTTTGAACAGAGGAACTTTGCATTACTTTTGCTCCAAGAGAAGACATCTCCAATATTTCATCGTAAGATATTTTTTCGATCTTTTTTGCTTTTTCACATATTTCAGGGTTTGTTGTAAAAATACCTTCGACGTCGGTATAAATTTCACATCGGTCAGCGTTCAGAGCTTTTGCTAATGCAACTGCAGATGCATCGGACCCGCCACGACCAATAGTAGATATTCTCATTTTTTCAGTGATACCTTGAAAGCCAGGTACAACTACAACATAATCCATGTTTAAATAATTTATTATAGATTTAGAATTAATTGATAATATTCTACTATTTTTATGCTGACCTTCAGTCACAATTGGAATTTGCCAAGCGAGCATCGACCTAGCTTGAATATCTTTATCTTTAAGACTGGCAGCTAAAAATGCTGCAGTAACTTGTTCCCCAGAAGATAACAATACATCATATTCTTCATCTGAAAAATTTTTAGAAATAGCTTTAGATTTTTCAACTAAATCATTAGTGACTCCAGCCATGGCTGAGACAACAACAACTAACTTTACACTGTCTTTTTTTTTACTTTTAATGATATCTGCGACGTTTTTAATCCTGTCAATATTTGCAACAGAGGTACCACCAAATTTCATTACTGTTATACTCATATTATTAATAAAGATTTGTACTTAAATACTCTTCAGTTATAAATTAAACAACACTAACTATAAAAAAATGCAAATTAAAAATACAGCAAATAAGGAAGAAATTAATAAGTTTGATAAACTCGCAAATGAATGGTGGGACCCAAAAGGGAAATTTGCCCCACTTCACAAATTTAATCCCGTAAGACAAGAATATTTGATTAACAAGATATCTGAGCATTTTAACATATGCCTAAATAATCAAAAACCATTTGATAGATTAGATATTTTGGATGTGGGTTGTGGTGGTGGACTTTTATGTGAACCACTTAGTCGACTTGGTGGAAATGTAACTGGTATAGATGCAGCTAACACAAATATTGAAGTTGCGAAAATACATATGAAAAAAAGTAATTTAAACATAAATTATTTAAACAAAAAACCTGAGGAAATTTTAGATAAAAAATTCGACGTCATTTTGTGTATGGAAATTATTGAACACGTAGAAGATGTAAACTTTTTTGTGGAAAGTTGTATTAAGCTTTTAAAAAATAATGGACTTATTTTTTTTGCTACTCTAAATAAAACATTTAAATCATTTGCGCTTGCAATAGTTGGAGCAGAATATGTATTGAGATGGCTTCCTATAGGAACTCATAACTGGAAGAAATTTATGTCGCCAAATGAAATTATAAATAAGGTTTCCAAATATTACCTCACACATGTTGAGACAAGGGGTGTCATATTTAATCCATTTAAAAATAAGTGGAAATTAAGTGATGATATTAGTGTCAATTATATGTGTTATTTTAAAAAAAATTAACTATCTACTTTATTTATCCAAGGTACCGTATCGACTTTGATACCCTCTTCCAAAAGCTCCTGGGTTTGTTCTGGAGTTGCTTTACCATAGATACTTCTAACATTCTTTTTATCATAATGTATTGATCTGGCCTCTGATGTAAAATTATCGCCAACGTATTCTGAATTTTTTTCAATATAATTTCTTAAATCTCTAAGTTTTTTACTCATAGTCTTTAAAAAAATTTCTTTTTTAGATGAGCTTGAATTTAATTGTTTTTTTAAAGAGATCTGTGGTGACATAATTTGTTTCGAAATATTTTTAGATTTTCCGCATTGACATGATAATAATTTTTTTTTTTCTAAATTATCGTACTCTTCAGAACTTGAAAACCAACTTTCAAACTGTACGCCACATTCGCATTTTAGATGATATTTAATCATAATATAAAAGTAATATTCAAATTTTTTTTTTCAATAGAAAAATTATTTTTTTTCAAAAAATAATATTACTCTGCCCAGAGTAATTCCAAGTTTTTTTACCTTTGCAATATTTATTAAATATCCCTCTTCTTGTAAAAACATCCAGTCATCAAACTTAACATTAATTTTATTTTTCCCAACTTGAAGCCTGAAAGCATATTTCCAATTAAATGCATTGCCACTTACAAAACCACTGGCAGTGCCAATAACTCCTTCTGCAAAACCTGAGTAGGCATTCGGGTTATTTTTATCTTTCTCTATTTTCCACTCTCGATAATCTTTAGAACCATCATCATAAATGAAATCCTCTTTAAGGACTAGATATTGACCATCCCAAGTGCCGTCGATAAATACTTTAAAGCTTTTTTTTATATTACCAAATCTATCTTCGAATATACCTCTTGCTACTGTTTTTCCGTTAAAATATTCTTCAAGCTTAAGAATTGGTTTTTTATCCTTGTAATCATCTAATTTCATATTTGAACATCCAGTAAAAATAAATATCAGTATTAGTATAGCAAAATTTTTCATAGTTTATAATATTGATTCTTTAATCTTTTTAAAATTAACAATCCTCCCTCTAGGAATTTGTTTGGAAATGGGCCTGTTTTATTAATCCATAAATAATTTTTTGTATCTTTGTTTCTGATTTTACCCTCCCACTTATTTAAATGAAATAAATTCATAATAATATAATTTTTTTTATCATATGTATGATTGAGTATATCAAGGCTCTTTAAATTTTTAATATTTATTCTTATTCCTAGCTCTTCAAATAATTCTCTTTTAGCCGCATCTTTAAAATCTTCTTTTTTTTCTAGCTTACCTCCTGGAAATTCCCAAAATTCACCAAAATACTTATTTGCTAGTCTTTTAGTTACTAAAATTTTATTTTTTTTTTTTAAAATGCAAATTGATACAAAAATAAAATTCACTTAATTCCTATAATCTGCATTAATTGAAATATATTTGTGTGTTAAATCACAACTAAAAGCCTTAAACTCTGATCTGCCAAGATTTAAATTAATCAAAATTTTTATTTCATTTCCTTTCATGTATTTTGATGCCTGAATTTCTTTATAATACTTTGATATGTCACCTTTTTTGTAAATAAACTGATTGCCTAATTTTAAATCAATTTTATTGAGACTCACTTTAGAGTTTGATTTTCCGATAGCCATTAATATTCTGCCCCAATTAGGATCTTCTCCTGCAATTGCAGTTTTTACTAATTGAGAATTAGCTACAGAGAAAGCTGTTTGTTTAGCATCATTGTAATTTTTTGCCCCAATCACATGTATTTCCATAAATTTACTAGCGCCCTCGCCATCAATCGTAATTTGTTTAGCTAATGCGAGCATGACCTCTTTTAATTTACTTTCAAAAATTTTGAACTCTTTTGACCTTGCGTTAATTATTTTTTTATTATTTCCTTTTTCAGTGGAAAAAAGTAAAACCATGTCATTTGTTGATGTATCGCCATCAACGCTAATTGCATTAAAAGTTTTGTCCAAGTTATTTTTTAAAGCCAATTTTAATAAATGTTTTGAAATATTTAAATCAGTAAAAATAAATCCAAGCATTGTTCCCATGTTAGGAAAAATCATCCCAGAACCTTTGGCAATACCTGCTATATTAATTTTTTTTTTGTTTATGAAAAAAGAATTTTTGCTTAATTTCGGTGTCGTATCAGTTGTCATAATTGCTTTAGCTGCTTGTAACCAGTTTTTAGCTAAAGTTATTTTGTTTGCCTTTATGAGCTTTGGTATTGTTTTTTTAATTTTTTCAATGGGAAACCTCTCTCCAATTACACCTGTCGAGGCAAAATAGCATTCGCTTTCCTTTACATTTAATTTTTTTGAAATTTCTTTTCTTATTACTTTTAAAGAATTAAATCCTTGTTTCCCTGTAAGTGCGTTGGCATTTTTTGTATTTATAAATAGAGCTTTAATTTTTTTTGATTTTGGTTGTTTATTCCATTTTATACACTCAGCGAAAACTTTAGACTTAGTGTAAACTCCAGCATGACTAGCTCCGTTTTCAAAGTAAAAAAGGCACAAGTCATTTCTAGACTTTTTTTTATATAAATTTGCACTAGAAGATGAGATCTTTATTCCATCTATTAGTGGTAAATCGACAAAAGAGCCCTTATTTTTTAGAAATTGGGTTTTAAAATATTTTTTAAGTTTTGAATTCATAAGTTTAAACGTTGATATTTTAACGGTTTATAAGGTACATAAGCACAATTTGCTATTAATAAAAAATATAAAATTATGAAATTCAATTTTTTAAATAAATTATTTGGGTCAACAAATGATAGAAAAATAAACGCTCTTTTGCCAATTGTTGAAAAAATAAATTTAATTGAAAAAGATATAGAAAAATTATCAGATAAGCAGATACTAGAAAAGGCTTCTGCATTAAAAGAGATCTCTAGAAATAATACAAAGACTGAAGATATTTTACCAGAAGCATTTGCACTAGTTAGAGAAGCTAGCAAAAGAACAATCGGTCAGAGGCATTATGATGTACAACTCATGGGTGGAATTGTTCTACATCAAGGAAAAATAGCTGAGATGAAAACTGGAGAAGGAAAAACTCTAGTTGCTACGCTTTCAGCTTTTTTAAATGCATTGTCGGGAAAGGGCGTTCATATAATTACTGTAAACGATTATTTAGCCAAAAGAGATGCTGAATGGATGGGAAAGATTTACAAATTTTTAGGTTTAACGGTTGGTTGTCTCACAAGTGAAACTCTGGATGAAGAACGAAAAAAAATTTACGAGTCTGATATTGTTTATGGGACAAATAATGAATTCGCATTTGATTATTTAAGAGACAATATGAAGCTATCCTTAACAGATATGGTTCAACGCGAATTTAAATATTGTATTGTTGATGAAGTAGACAGTATTCTAATTGATGAAGCAAGAACGCCTTTAATAATTTCTGGTCCAGTAGAAGAATCTTCTACAGAATATTTCTTATGTAATAAGATTATAAATGAATTGAATGACAAGTTATATAAAGTCGATGAAAAAGATAGAAATGTAACATTAAATGATCAAGGAATTGATGAGGTTGAAAAAAAACTTAAAGAAATTAATTTATTGAAAGGTGAAAATTTTTATGATCCAAGAAATTTATCTTTAGTACATCACATAAATCAATCATTAAAAGCAAATGTTCTTTTTCAAAAGGACAAAGACTACATTATAAAAAATAATTCGATTCAAATTATCGATGAATTTACTGGACGTGTTTTAGATGGAAGAAGGTACTCTGACGGTTTGCATCAAGCGATTGAAGCTAAAGAAGGTGTGCCAATACAAAACGAAAATCAAACTTTTGCTTCCACTACTTATCAAAATTATTTTAGATTATATGCAAAGCTCTCTGGAATGACAGGTACAGCTATGACAGAAGCTTCTGAATTCTTTGATATTTATAAACTCGACGTTGTAGATATTCCAACAAATGTCAAAGTTGAAAGAGAAGATTTAAATGATCAGATATATAGAACTGAAAAAGAAAAAATTGCTGCTATTATTGATAATATTAAAAGATCAAATCAAAATGGTCAGCCTATTTTAGTTGGAACAACAAGTATTGAAAAATCAGAGGAACTTTCAAAATGTTTAAAAGATAATCATATTGCACATAATGTTCTTAACGCAAAGCACCACGAACAGGAAGCATCAATAATAGCTCAAGCAGGTAGACTAGGATCAGTAACAATTGCAACTAATATGGCCGGACGTGGAACTGATATACAGCTTGGGGGAAACTTAGAATTAAGAAAGACAGAGACAAAAGATTTACAAGCTGAACTAGGATTATTTGAAAAAGAAAAGAAACAAGTCATGGACGCAGGTGGCTTACTTGTAATTGGAACTGAAAGACACGAAAGTAGACGGATTGATAACCAATTGAGAGGTAGGTCAGGACGTCAGGGAGATAAGGGTAAAACAATATTTTTTCTAAGCCTAGAGGATGATTTAATGAGAATTTTTGGATCAGAAAGAATTGATACCATGCTTCAAAAGCTTGGATTAAAAGAGGGTGAAAGTATTGATCATCCATGGATAAATAAAGCTCTTGAAAAAGCTCAACAAAAAGTAGAGGCAAGAAACTTTGAAATAAGAAAATCACTTTTGCAATTTGACGATGTTATGAGTGATCAAAGAAAAGTAATTTATGAGCAAAGATTAGAGATCTTAAAAACTAATAATATTTATCGTACTACTGATAATTTTTTTGAAGATGTGTCTAATGGCATTGTTGCTTATACTCAATTATCTATTGAAAATTTAGATAAAAGTATTCTTAAATCAAAAATTGAAAGAATTTTAGGAAACAAGCTAACTGACTCGGATGTTGATGCATTTATTAAACTCAATAGTAAAGACAAAATAACCAAATTAAAATCAAAATTTGAGGAAAAAAGAAAGGATAGAATAAATAAAGTAGGCGACGAAGTAAACAAAGATATTGAAAAAAAAATATTTTTGCAAAATCTGGATTTCGAATGGAGAAGTCATTTGCAATACTTAGAGCAATTAAGGCAAGTTATTGGTCTTAGAGGTTATGGTCAAAAAAATCCAATTGACGAATATAAAAGAGAAAGTTTTTCTTTATTTCAAAACTTATTAGAAAAAATAAAAGAGAACATTGTGATTTTCTTGTCAAATATTGAGATAACAATAGCAGATCAAATGCAAGAGGATTTGTCCAAGGATGTTACAAAAAATCAAAGGATTGAAGGCTGTCTGCTTAATGATAATAAAAAAAATAAAATTTCTAGAAATGAAAAATGCCCAGCAACAGGCAAAAAGTTTAAATCTTGCTGCGGAGCTTTAATTTAAAAAATAAAATAAAAAAGAAATTACCATCAAACCCAAGCATATTAATATTATGTTTCTTTTTTTTGCAAACACGTCTTGTAAGCTGACTTGACTTATTGTTTCAAACGAAACGAGGTCAGGTTGCAAGTTTTCACCAATACTTTTAAATTTATCTTTTCTTTCTTGAAGTATTTCATTAGAAGATTTTAATTCAAAAGATTTAATTGTCTCGTATATATTTCTTTTTATTTCTTTTGCCATAAATTCTGGGTTTCTATGTGCGCCACCTTTAGGTTCTTGTAAAATTTGATCAATAATTTTATTTTTGTATAAATCTTGAGCAGTTAAATGCATTGCATAAGCTGCGTCTTTAGATTTAGTGGCATCTTTCCATAAAATAGCTGCACAGCCTTCGGGTGAAATTACAGAATATATAGCATGCTCTAACATTAAAACTTTATTAGAGGTTGCTAACGCAATTGCACCGCCTGAACCTCCCTCACCGATCACAATAGATATGATAGGAACTTTTAAACTTAAGCAACAATTTATGGATTGAGCTATTGCTTCGGCTTGACCTCTTTCCTCTGCACCTTTGCCAGGAAAAGCACCTGGAGTATCAATCATTGTAATCACCGGAATGTTATAATTTTCAGCTAACTTCATTAATCGGATACATTTTCTATATCCCTCCGGTTTCATCATTCCAAAATTTCTATTGATTCTTGAGGCTGTATCATTTCCTTTTTCTTGGCCAATAACTAAAACAGACTTTTTATTAATTGTGGCAAAACCCGTTATTACTGATTGATCTTCACCAAAATTTCTATCGCCTGATAACTTTTGAAAGTTTTCAAAAATAGAAGATATATAATATTCTGCCTTTGGTCTAAACTCATGCCTAGCTAACATGGTTTTTTTCCAGCCGTCTAAGTTTGAATAAATTTCATCAATTTTAGTTTTAATTTTATTTTCAATATCGTCTATTTGTGAATTTTTGATTGTTGATAGACCATCCTCTTGATTAAAAGGGTTCTTTAATTCCTCGAGGTTTTTATCAAGTATTTCTAGGTCCTTTTCAAAATCCAAGTAATTCATTTAATTTTATAAGCTAAATTCGTTATCTATAAATATTTTTCTAAAGTTATCTTGTTTCATCTTATCAAAAACTTTTACTATGGCTAATATATCCCTGGTATAATTGTTATTATTTTCATCTAAATTACTAATAAATATCAATGTCTTTAAAAGGGCCTCATCATTTGATTTTTTTTCAAGGGCATTAAAGATTTCATTGGGAATATAAATTTTTTCATTATAAATGAATTTAGATACTGAACCAGGTAAGTCTATTTTAGCTCTTTTCAACAAATTAATTAAGGCTATATCTTTGTTATTTAACTTATATTCCTTGTTTCTAATTTTTTTATCAAAATTACTAAGTAATTTTATTATTTTTTTTTTGTCTTTTTTTATAATTTTTTTGTCAAGCAATTTTTTAAGTTCTGAAGAATATATATAATTATTATCAAATTCAGTATTAATTTTATTCTTATTTTTATTATATGCTTCAATTTGCTTTGCAAGTTTATCACTAACAAGATCTTTTCTAGTATTTAAAATCTTAGTCAGCTCATCATAATAAACTGGCTCTGCAATTTTCGTTAACCCATTAAGTATCAGTTTTTCCTTTAGGCTATTTAATATTTTGATTTTACTTTCAGGTTTTTGAGCTAATAACATGGCCTGATATAATATTGCATGTGACTCTGGTCTTTTTAATTTTTGTACAGCATCATTAACTTTGAAAATTTGCCCAAAAGAAAAATTATACTTTTTATAAATTTCTAAAATTTTGTTACTTTGGTATAAATTTTCGTTTGCCGACCGTTCTAAAAAAATAACTAATTCATTTAATTTTTGTTTTTCATCAGGAGAACTTTTTTCCATAGTTTCCTCTAAAAGTTTATTGGCTATACCACTTTTAAAAAAATAATTTCTTAATTCTTTGCTCTTTGAAAAATCTTCAAATCGAATTACATAATCATCACTTGCTTTTAATGTTAGGTGTGAATTAAAAACACTATCAAATTTTTTTAAACCTCTGTTTTCACTAATACCGGTCATAAAATTAATTTTTTCAATAAAAAAAATGTCTAAGGAATTTGTTTCACGAATTAATTCAAGTTGAGAAAGGGCTTGTTTATTTTTTTTATTATGAACTAAACAAAAAATCTTATATTTGTCTAAATTTATATTTTGAGCTGAAATATTTTTTAAATTCACATATTTACAAGCTCTATCAGTTTGTCCTTGGGATAAATAATTTAGAAATAAAAAATTAATTAATTTTGCATTATTATTAATTATTCTATTTTGGCTTACCACTTTATCGATAAGATCCATTTTCTGACTTTTAATTAACCAATCTGAGATAAACACTAAGTGCGCAGAACCTTTATCTGGAAAGCTTGATAAATTAGTTTTTGTAAACAAAATTTTTTCAGAGAGAGCATTTAAACTCCTTTTATTTTTTTGTAATAAAGTTTTTTTAAAACGATCGTAGGTGTTTTGATCTATAATTGACCAAATATTTAAGCTTATTTTTGTTTCTTGTGGTTCGTATAATCCAAAAATAATTTCATTATCATTAATTTTATCTGATTGATTAATTTCATTTATACTTAAATCGAGTTTACCTTTATCAAAAACTGTTGCAGGTAAATCTTTATTTAAATTATTATCTTCTTTTACTTTCTTATCTTCATTCTTTTGTATATTAATTTCTTTAGATTTTTTCCAAATATCCTTTGGTTCTCCATATGAAAAATTTGTTAAACAAAACAAAATTAATAGTAGAGTTGATGTAAATATTTTACTTAATTGTAATAACAATATCATTAGATAATTTTTTTTTACTTTTTTTTGTATCAGGTGAAATATCCAAATAGTTTACTAAGTACATAGCTCCATAAACAATTATTAACGTAGGTATAATTTTTCTAAATATCAGTTTTTTAATCATTTAATTATGTTTTATAAACATTTTAGTCAAAAATATGTTATTAAATGATTATTAATCTTACGTAATGTTAAAAACAATAGTTTTAATCGGCATGATGGGGTCAGGGAAAACATCTGTGGGTAAAGAATTGGCTAAAAAGTTAAATCTTGATTTTATTGATATTGACCAAGAAATTGAGAAAAAATATGAAATGACTATTTCTGAAATTTTTCAAACAAAAGGTGAGCATTATTTTAGAAAAATAGAAGAAAATATGTCATGTAAATTGATTAATGGAAAACCATGCGTCATTTCTTTAGGCGGGGGTGGTTTTATTAATATAAAAGTGAGAAATAAAATAAAAATAGATGGAATATCAATTTGGATCAATACTGGATTAGAAAAAATCTACAAAAGATTAAATAAATCAAAAAACAAGAGGCCACTTTTAAACTATAAAAAATTAAAACAATCTATCAAAGAAATTTATAATAAAAGAAAACCAATATATAAAAAAGCTAATTATACAATTCAGACAAAATCTGATAACAAAAAATTTATTGTAGAAAAAATTATTAAAAAATTGTGAAAAAAATACTTGTAAAAACACAAATGAAAAATTATCCAATTTTTATTGGAAGGAATATTTTAAAACAATTTGATAAATATCAAAAAAAATATTTAAAGAGTACGAACAAAATATTAATTATAAGTACAAATAATATTCCAAGTAAATATTTGAATGGGCTTAAAAAAAATATAAAAAAAATAAATGTATATACGGCTATACTTCCTGATGGTGAAAAAGTTAAAGACAACTATTATCTATTAAAAATTATGGATCTATTATCAAAATATAATTTTAGTCGAGAAGATTGTGTCGTTGCACTTGGCGGTGGTGTAGTTGGAGATTTATCAGGTTATGCAGCAAGTATATACAAGAGAGGATTAAAGTTTGTACAAATACCAACTACACTTCTGTCACAAGTAGATTCTGCTGTAGGTGGTAAAACCGGCATTAATAACAGGTATGGTAAAAATATTATTGGCACTTTTTTTCAGCCAAATTTTGTTTTTATAGATACAAATACGTTGGACACATTGCCAAAAAGGGAGATGTCAGCAGGCTTTGCAGAAATTTTAAAATATTCATTAATCTTAGATAAAAAATTTTTTAATTGGCTCTATACTAACGGCCATGTAATTTTAAAAAATCAAAATAAAAATATAATTTCTAAAGCAATCCATAAAAGCTGTAAGCTAAAATCTTTAGTGGTAAGAAAGGATGAATTTGAAAATAATTATAGAGCAGTACTAAACTTTGGCCACACTTTTGCACACGCAATAGAAACGGCTACAAAT
>CESF01087307.1_pt1 | contig 15811 bp, 16 predicted proteins | sample 356331 | NCBI WGS metagenome assembly CESF01 (sample SAMEA2621779, study PRJEB7988) | marine metagenome | biome: marine biome (ENVO:00000447); feature: surface water layer (ENVO:00002042); material: "saline water (ENVO:00002010), including plankton (ENVO:xxxxxxxx)" | depth 5 m
ACTAAATCTATCCCGCATTGTACGATATCTCACTGGATATAAACATTCAGCTCTCGATACCCTAGAGCCAATCCGCTAGAATAGCGCCAATTATTAATATCTTGTTTATAACCATCTTGGGGTTCGCTTGTGAGTATCAGTAAATTCGTTGAAGAAACCGGCGCGCAAATGCGTATTTTTGACCTAGGGCGCCGTATTCAAAAGATATCAAAAGCCGATTTTGCTGATATAGAAGACCTTAAAAAGCCGTATCCATCGCCTTATCTACAACATGCTTGGATTGGTATTTTAACTTGGAACCCAAAAAAACCAGGCAATCATAATATTTGGTTCTTAAAGTTACCATTAGATGAACAGAACTTTATCCAGCCAGGCGATCGTGATGCTTTTTTAAATCATTGGTTAAGATGCTTACAGTATCCTGATAAAGAACACGGTGAAGCACCCTGCTATTACAAGCCTGATCAAAATCGCATGGCTTACTTCCACTCATTAGCCTTAGCGACATTAGGTCAAACCCATACTGATTTTTATACAACCACACGTGCTTATTTAAGTGGAGATATGGGTTGGGAAAATTGGCAACAGCTGGGCTTACAAGGTATTGCAGAAGTTGTCGTTAGCATCGATAAAGATAAAAATGCAAAACTCGTCGCACAAGGCATCGCGAATATGCCAACAACACCTCTGAATACGTTATTAGGTTTCTTAGAAAACATAGAGCCTGATTTTGAACTGTCAGTTGCAATCAATGATCGCTTAGCCAGAGTAATCAAAGAAGGGGCTGAACCTGCTGATTTAGCAGCATTCGTACGTGCGTTATCACACAGCCAAAATATAGAACAGCGCCAGATGTTAATTGAAGTCATTCTTTTGCACCCAAAAGCCACGAGCATTGAAGTTTTAGCCTCCATCGCAAGCCGCTGCTGGCAAGACCTACAAGGTGAGTTATTACTCGCTTTCTTAAATATTCTTGCGATAAATGATCAAGGACAAGGAGCATTTAATGCACTGATTGCCGACTTAATGCCACTCCCGAATAAACGCGATCATATTCTACAAGCATTCCGTAGCGAAAACCGCAGTGAAGCATTAATGACTGCGATCGGCGATTTAATGAAAAGCGTACAGCAAGCCAATTAAATTCTAATGAACGTTATAGACATAGAACTTTGCCCTTGCGGCTCAAAAAAACTGTATAGAGATTGCTGCGAGCCCTTGCATAAAGGAACTCCAGCAAACAGTGCTGAAGCATTGATGCGCTCTCGCTTTAGCGCTTTTGCTCTCCAATTAAGTGGCTATTTGAAAGATAGTTGGCATCCTAATACTCGACCAGAACTACTTGAACTAGAACCAGAAACGCAATGGAAACGACTTGAGATACTCAGTGCGAGCAATGATGCAGAGCAAGGAAGTGTTCATTTTAAGGCTTATTACTGTGAACGCGGAAAATGGCATTTATTAGAAGAGACTTCTAAATTTTTCTTTGAAGGTGGGGATTGGTTATATCACAGCGGTAATTACCAACCACAAGAGCTAAAACCAAGTCGAAATGACGAATGCCCTTGTGGCAGTGGTAAAAAATTTAAAAAGTGCTGCCTTTAAAAGCAGCGCATACTAATCACCTAATCTAGCCAGTTATAGATTCTAGAAAATATCGATTAAATAACGATTGTATTATTGATTACGAACCATTCCGCGTTTAATCATGGATACCGTCATCATCATTGAGCCTAATATAGCTAAAAACAGCATACTATTCACAAACACGGTATGACGAGCATAATAAGGAGATCGAACGTTTTGTTTCTCATCAACACAGCGCTCAAGCTCAAAGCTATAACTCAAGCCTTGATCAATGCATTCATTTACCGTGGAAAGCTCCCAGCCATATAGGCTCAGTAGCAAAATCACAGGCAGCGAAAAAATAATTGAACCCCACCGCATCATATTTTTTTACCTCTTTTCTCGTACTTTAACTTGACATTAAGTGTTAATCTTTTCATCTTAGGCCATCTCTAAAGTCCATCTTACAATAACAAACAGGCACTTTTAGCTATTATGAAGCACATATTTATCGCTGTAGCCCTTGCTCTAAGCATAAACAGCCACGCTGCAACACAAGATTTAGATCAGTTGTTGAGTAAAATCGAAGCCGACATTAATGCCCAAAGATTAGCAAAACCTGCAGGCAACAATGCACTTGAAGGCATTGATCAATTTAGAGCTCAAGCTCCTTTCGACTTCCGTATCACGCCCTTAATCTATAAGTTCGGCGAATCCTACGTGGCTTTAGCTAAGAAAGCCATTGCTAAAAAGAACCAAAGTAAAGCTCAAGGTTATCTTGATATTGCATGGCAAGTTGCTGCATTAACACCTGGTTTAGAAGAAACTCAGGCTGAAAATGACAAACTTGGCTCAGGTAAAAGCAAAGCTAAGCCTGTTAAAAAAGGACCTACCGCAGCTGAAATCAAACAGCAGAAAGCGCTAGCAGCCGCAGCAGCAGCTGAGAAAAAACGCTTGGATAAGGACCGTAAAAATAAAGCTAAAGCGGACAAGAATGCTAAAATTGCAGCAGCGAAAAAAGCAGAAGCTGATAAAAAAGCGAAACAAGCCGCAGAGAAAGTTCGACGTTTAGCAGCAGAAAAAGCACAAAATGAGAAAAAGAAAGCTGCATCAGATTTAGCTAAAAAGCAAAAATTAAATGACAAGTTGAATAAACAACTAGCTGCCGCTAAAGCTGAAAAAGCGAGATTAGAAAGTCTAGCTAAAAAGTCGACTCCAAAATCTGCCGCACCAATAGTAGCAGCCGCCACTATTGAGCTAGATGCCGCCAAAGAAACATCCGCACCGATTGCTAGCTATCCCTTGATAGAAGAAAAGATTAGTAACCGTGATCGAGCAATAACTAAAGACTTGGGCCCAATTTGTAAAGCAATTATCGATAATGAAGCATCCATTGTACTTCACACAAGCACCAAGGCTGATTACCGCTGGTTAACAGTGCGCTTAACTCTTTGTACGCGCCGTTTAGACCCAGGCTTCCGCCTACGCCACAGTTTTCAAAAAACTGACTCTGAAGGGCCATTCATGACCTTGCATCCATATCGTGGTACTGCATTAATTAACGAGCTTTAAAATAGATTGCGAGTTGGCTCTGACAGATCTTTGTCAGAGTCAATTTTCAATGAGCAACACATCCTCAGTCATCCGTATAATCAGAAAACATTCCTAATAAAGCTTCCTTTTCATCAACATTAACAGTGCCATCCTCTTTTTCTTCAACACTGCGGAAGAAGACTTTATTTCTGCCGCTACTTTTCGCTTGATACAAACAATCATCCGCTTCTTTAATTAAGCGATCTGCACTGCCTCTCTCATGAGACAAGCGCACAGACAGGCCAATACTAGTAGTAACTTTCAGGGTTTCGCCATTGACATCTATTTCTGCTTGAGCAATAAACTCACGTAAGCGCTCTGCAACTTGGCTGGCTAATAACAAATTAGTTGACGGTAAAATAACAACAAACTCTTCACCACCATAACGACATTGAATATCCAGCTGACGGGTCGCCTGCCTAATCAATCGGGCCGTCATTTTTAAAACATTATTGCCAACCTCATGGCCCCACTGATCATTTACCCGTTTAAAGTGATCTAGGTCTATCATCATCAGAGCTGTCGGTACACCAGAGCGCAAGGTCCGCTCTAATTCCGTATCTAAAGCAGCACGAAAGTGACGAACATTAAATAAGCCAGTTAAAGGGTCTGTAATAACTTGCTCGCGCAACGCCAGTAATTCATCAGCCAGTGGGCTGTATAGACCACATTGAGGGCATTCAAATTGCTGGATATTAGGAGTTTGCTTTAACGAGGGTGAATTTTGCGACATCGAGCCCATTGTTCTCCAGATCAAACTAAACAGTATTTATAATTCAATATTTATAATTCTAAGTTTAGTGGAATCTGAAAAAAACAAAGGACTTTTTAAGTAGTTCTATGTAACTGCTAAAGATAGGGCAGTTTAAGCTTTGGGAAAACCTTGATTTTTAATAGCAGATTGCCAGTTATCATCATTATTTAGCATGCTATAAACTTGATAATCTATCCATTTCCCGTCAAATTCAACAACGCTATTTAATTGCCCTTCATGCTGAAAGCCAAAGGTATTTGCAAGTTCAACGGTTCGAGTATCGGTAGATTGTAGTAACCATTCAATTCTATGAAGCGACAGATCTTCATAACCCAAGGTCAGTACCGCATATACGATTTCTGCAATTTGAGCCGGAGTTTTACTATCAGGAAAGGCATCTAACACCAGTTGAGCACTCGCACTAACCCAATTAAACTTCTGCAGACGGATGCGAGCAATCACCTTACCTGTTGCTTTCTCTTCAACTAGCCAAAAAGCAGCTTCCTTCGCCTCAAACTGCATAACCATGCGACGAGCTTCATCCATTGCCTGAGCTTCAACAACCATAGGGCTTTTAGGATGATGCTTAACAACGCCTTTAGTACCTAACAAAGAATAAATATTTTCAATATCTTCTTCATGAGCAAAACGAACATAATATTGTTCGGTATTTAAATTCCAATTCATTATTGCTCACCCTCTACAGACTCAGTCAGAATCATATTAAATACTAGGATGTCAGAAAACTCTGTTTGGCTAGTACGACGAAAATCTCGTAAACGTGCAGATTGTTCAAATCCTGCAAGCTTAATCACATCGATGATTGCTTCTTCACCTTCTGGCAAGCACTGAAATGAGAAGTTTCTAAGATGATACTTATGCGCCAAATAATCTACGCCGGAGCGTAAAGCATCAACCTGCTTCTGTTGATCTAAATTCGGTAAAGCATCTAAACGCATTAACGTCTTCAAAGACGTTGGCTGCCAATCATACAGGCTTAGCATGCCCGCCATCTGACCATCAACCTCGATTGCCCACATCAGCCCACGCTGAGTCGCAGCCATTTGTACCGAAAGCTCAATTAAGCGCTCTGCATGTTCTTTGCTCGCCGCTTCACTTTGGCCAGCTAAGGTTTGTTTTTGATACAGTTTGATAATGGTATCGACATCGGATTTGTCTAGCGGGCGTAATTTACCACCGCTAAAGTCGACGTTAGCAACAAATTTCATGTGGGATAATACCTAGAATGTGCATTTTAAGGCGCACATTCTAGCATCGCGCTTATCTTTCAGAAAGCGCATAGACATCAAACTTATACGTACTGGGCTGCTGCCCAACCACTGGCCCAGGCCCATTGAAAATTAAATCCACCCAGATGCCCCGTAACATCAAGCACTTCACCGATAAAATATAGGCCTTGATGATTCTTTGCCATCATGGTTTTGGAGCTGACTTCGTCAGTATCAATACCACCTAGGGTAACTTCTGCGGTGCGGTAGCCTTCAGTCCCAGAAGGCACCAGCTGCCAAGCATTGAATTGACTCGCAATAAGATCCATTTGCTCGGCATTCAACTCCGCTAGCGTTTGCGGCATATTTGAAAAAAAGAATTCGACCAGTTGCTCAGACATCTTTTGCGTCAACCATTGAGCGATAAACTTTTTCACAGAAAGCTTCGGGCGCTCATGCTGGGTTTCACGTAATACCTGTGCAAGATCAACATCAGGCAGAAGATTAATAGTGAGGATCTTCCCTGCTTGCCAATAAGACGATATTTGCAATACGGCTGGACCGCTCAAGCCTCTGTGGGTAAATAGCATATTACCGCGGAAGCTTTGATCTCCACATTCCATCGTTACTTCACAAGAACTGCCTGAAAGCGCAACACACACATCTTTCAACTGATTTGTGATAGTGAATGGAACAAGTCCAGCGCGTGTTGCATAGGTTTTTAATTTAAACTGCTCAGCCACTTGATAACCAAAGCCAGTTGCACCTAACGTAGGAATTGATAAGCCACCTGTAGCGATGACTAAAGACTCACAGACATAGGCAGTTCTATGATCGTCTCTACTTGTTATTAACTTATAGCGGCTAGCACTTTCTTCCAGATTAACGTCTAAAAGTTCAATAGAATCTACAGACGTTTTTAATTGGATATCAACACCGGCTTGATCACACTCAGTAAGTAGCATTTCAAGAATATCACTGGATTTATTATCACAAAATAATTCACCAAGCTGCTTCTCGTGATACGGAATATTATGCTTATCCACAAGACTGATAAAATCCCATTGCGTATAACGACTTAAAGCGCTCTTACAAAAATGAGGGTTATGGCAAAGATAGCGATCGGGCTCGACATAATAATTAGTAAAATTACAACGACCGCCACCAGACATTAGAATTTTTTTACCGGCCTTATTGGCATGATCGAGAACTAAAACAGATCGACCACGCTGACCCGCAGCTGCTGCACACATAAGGCCCGCTGCACCAGCGCCAATTATAATTACATCGTACTGCACAGGATTCACCTTTATGTTTAAAGCAGAGCTATTGAGATTAACGTTGAATTTTTGAAACTAGGAATAAAAATGAAAAACTAGGTATTTGCTAACAATCTTTTTACAGGGCCGTACGTTTTACGATATATCTCGCAAGGGCCTAATTTCTCTAACGCCTCAATGTGCGCCTTTGTAGGATAGCCTTTATGTTTGGCTAGGCCATAACCTGGATACTGCTCATCCAATGCAACCATTTCATGATCGCGCTGAACTTTGGCCAGAATAGAAGCTGCACTAATAGCAGCAACCAATGCATCGCCCTTAACAATCGCTGTACCTGGCATATCTAGTTCCGGTAAACGATTACCATCAATCAATGCATATTCAGGCAGCTGCTTTAAACCATGCAGTTTGAGCCCTCGAACAGCACGTGTCATTGCGAGCATACGAGCGTGCAAAATATTGATGGTATCAATCTCTTCAACACTTGCTCGAGCAATACAGTAACTTAAAGCTTTCTCTTTAATTTCAGGAAATAACGCTTCGCGCTTTTTCTCACTTAACTTTTTCGAATCATTGAGCGCAGCGATTGGATTATTAGGATCCAAAATAACCGCAGCGGCAACAACGTCACCACACAAAGGGCCCGCACCTGCTTCATCAACACCGCAATAGACAATGCGCTGTTCAATTAATTGGGCTTCTACTTCCGTTAAAACATTAAACTGCTCCAACAAACTAGGACACAATAAATTAGAATCATCTAAATCAGAAGCAGATAAATTAGAAGTTAGTTTATTAGAGTCCGACATTACGCATCATCCGAACAAGTACTAGATTCTAATAAATTCACAACAGCTAGAGCAGCCTGTTCATTGGCACCACGTTTAAGCTGCTTATGAATAAATAAGAAGGTTTCTTGTAGTTGATGAATTAAATCTTCATTTTCAAGCCTTTCATTAACGGCTTTGGCTAAGTTTTCTGCCGTCGCTTGCTCTTGGATAATTTCAGGAACAACTTCACGCCCAGCTAACAAATTAGGCAAAGAAATAAAATCTTGCTTCATAAGCCGACGCATAATCATGGCGGTTATAGGTGAAACGATATAGCTAACCACCATAGGCTTTTTAAGTAACATCCCTTCAAGAGTTGCAGTCCCAGAGGCCAACAAAACTACATCAGCTGCTTGCATGCAGGTTTTTGAATGACCATCGACAATATCGATTTTAACCGCAGGTTTCATCTCATCAAAGCACTGTTCTATTTGCTTTTTACGCGTGTGATTAGCGGCAGGTAAAATAAAACGAACATTGGGGTTTTGTGAATAAATTAATTCAGCGGCCTGTATAAATACAGGGCAAAGTTTCTCAACTTCACTGCCTCGACTTCCTGGCATTAAACAGACAACTTTTTCATTTTTTTCTACATGAAAAGTTTGTCGAGCTTCCTCAGCATTATTTTCGAAAGAAATGCTATCAGCCAAATTATGGCCAACAAAAGCCACAGGCACATCATGCTGTTGATAAAACTTGGCCTCAAAAGGAAATAAGGTCAGCATCAAATCAACTGATTTTTTGATTTTGTGGATACGTTTAGAACGCCAAGCCCAAACAGACGGACTGACATAATGAACCGTTTTAATACCCGACTGCTTCAGTTTATATTCAAGCTGGGTATTAAATTCTGGCGCGTCGATACCAATGAAAACATCAGGGGGTTTTTTCTGCCAATGTTGAACCAGCTTCTTTCGTACTTTTAATAGTTCGAACAATCGGCCTAATATTTCTACTAAGCCCATTACTGCAAGGCGCTCCATAGGAACAAAAGACGTAAAGCCTTCTTCTTCCATTAATGGGCCACCAATACCTTCAAAAGTCGCATCAGGGTATTGCTTTTTTAAGGCTTTCATCAAGCCAATGCCAAGCATATCCCCTGAAGTTTCACCGACAACTATCGCAATACGCATTATCGAATAATACCGCGCGTCGCTTGCTCAATAGAGTTTAATAAAATTTGTACCGCGTCATCTTCTTGCGCAAGAGCTCTAATTTCAACTAGGGCTTCTTCTAATGTCAAAGTCTGACGATAAAGCGCTTTATAAGCTTTGCGTAATAATTGAATCGACGATTTTTCGAAACCTCGACGCTTTAGGCCTTCGATATTAATACCGTGAGGCTCTACCGGATAACCATTGCAGATTACATATGCTGGAATATCTTTTAAAACAACTGAGCCAGCACCTGTCATTGAATGACTACCAATTTTACAGAATTGATGTACTTGAGTTGCCCCGCCTAAAATAACATAGTCACCAATATGAACATGGCCTGCAACGTTTGTATCATTAGCCATGATACAGTTATCACCCACCATGACATCGTGTGCAATATGAGTGTTAACCATAAATAGGTTATTACTGCCGACTTTAGTTATACCCTGATCTTGCGTTGTACCGCGATGAAACGTACAAGATTCACGGATAATATTATTATCACCAATAATCAGCTGAGTTGGTTCGTCAGCATACTTTTTATCTTGGCACTCTTCGCCAATCGAAGAAAATTGAAAAATTTTATTATTCTTACCAATTTTTGTTGGGCCTTTAACAATAACATGCGGCCCAATCACTGTTCCTTCACCGATTTCTACACCTGGTCCAACCATGGACCAAGGACCAATCTCTACACCCTCTGCAATAACTGCACTAGGATCGATTACGGCTCTAGGGTCAATCATTTTTATATATCCTTCTCAGCACAAGTGATCTCGGCACAACACACAACATCACCATCTACGCGGGCTCGACAAGAAAACTTCCAAATCCCACGTTTATTATTAACATATTCAGCTTCTAAATTAAGCTGGTCTCCAGGCACTACTGGCTTCTTGAAACGTACATGATCAGCCCCAGCAAAATAATAACTGGTCTTAGCTGTACGTTTGTCTCCTAGCATATGCAATCCTAGAAGTCCGGCTACTTGAGCCATCGACTCAACAATCAAAACGCCCGGCATAATAGGATGATGCGGGAAATGGCCATTAAAAAATTCTTCATTGATAGTGACATTTTTGATTGCCTGAATGCTTCCCGCACTAGGCCCTTCAATATCAATAGAGTCCACACGATCAACCAACAAAAAGGGATAACGATGTGGGAGTAGCTCTTTAATACCTTGGATATCCAAAGCTGGCATTAGGATCACCTATGGGTTTTGTTCTAATTTTTTTAATCGTCTAGCCATATCATCTAGCTGACGGAATCGAGCAGCACTCTTTCGCCACTCCGAAGCAGGCATAATCGCCGTACCTGATGAATACACACCCGCTTCTTTTATCGATTTAGAAACAAGGGTCATGCCCGTAATATGAACACCGTCAGCAATATCAATATGACCAACAATGCCTACACCGCCGGCAATAGTACAATTTTTACCCAGAGTCGTACTACCTGCAATACCCGTAGTTCCGGCAATCGCACAACCATCACCGATAACAACGTTATGAGCAATCATAATTTGATCATCCAATTTTACATTATTACCGATTTGAGTATCTTCTAACGCCCCGCGATCGATAGTGGTATTTGCACCAATTTCAACATTATTACCGATGCGAACGCCACCTAACTGCGCTATTTTTTCCCAGCTACCGGCAGCAGGAGCAAAGCCAAAGCCATCCGCTCCAATAACGCAACCAGAATGCAAAATACAATCATCACCAATAACAACATCGTGATACATCACAACATTAGCATGTAATAATGAATTATTACCGATTATTGAATGTGCATTAATAACGCAACCAGGGCCTATACGAGTATCGGCACCTACCTGAACATGCTCACCAATCACCACATTAGCAGCAATTGAAACACCTTCTGCTAGTTCAGCAGTCTCTGCAATTACGGCAGAAGGATGAATACCTATAGCTTGATCAGGAAGGTTATTAAATAATTGAGAAAGCTTGGCAAACCCCATATAAGGGTTACTCATAACCAATGCAGGTACAGAACATTCATCCTTCATATCAGGATGGATAATCACTGCAGCAGCTTGCGTATTAGCAAGCTGCTTTCGATAAGTTGGATTTGCTAAAAAAGAAACTTGCGTAGAAGTCGCACTTTCCAGTGAGCCAATACCTGAAATCATATGCGAAGCAACAAGCTGACTATCACTTACGACTAACTCTGCCCCAATTTTTTCAGCTATATCAGTCAAAGAAATCGCAATATTCGTCATACTATTATTTTGCCTTTATTTTGCAGCGTTTAAGCGTTCAAGAAGTAGTTTTGTAATATCTGTGCCTGGGGAATTATAAATAACCATGTCAGGTCGTACGACTAGATCAAACTTCTTTTCATCAATAATAGCTTTTAGTGCCGCTTGCATTTTAGGTTCCATTGCCTGCGCTAAAGCTTGTAGTTGTTGCTGTTCAGCTTTTTGCATATTTTGGCGGTGAAACTTATAAGTCGTCGCCTTCTCTTCAAAGCTATTTTTTAATTTACGACGCTCATCTTCACTCATAATCTCGCCATCTTGAGCGATTTTATCTTGAATAGCTTTTAACTCTAACTCTAGCGAAGTGATGGTATCAATTTCACTTTTCTTCTCTGCACGAAATTTATCTACAGCAACCTTAGCTTCATCCGATGCCAATACTGCTCTTTGCATATCAACAACCGCAATATTCATTTCAGCTTGTGCAAATGAAGCAACCATTGTTAATAAAACCACATTTAAAAAACGCATAATATTATCTTCCTAATTGTTATTACTATTTATTTTAAAATTTAAAAAACTTGCCCGAGAGAGAATTCAAACCCTTCAGTATCGTCATCTTCTTCATCATTAAGAGGGATAGAATACGTAAAGGTTAACGGACCAATCGCCGTTACCCAAGTTACTCCAACACCCGTACTCATACGAATTTCTGCTAAATCGATCCCCTCATCACAAAAAGGGTGATCGAAATTATCAAGCTCACTATCTTGCGGTTGATAACATTGATTCGAAAATACATTACCCGCATCAAGAAACACAACACTACGTACTGAGCTTTGATCTTCTATAAAAGGTAATGGAAATATTAATTCTGTACTACCTTCCATTAAGATATTACCGCCCATCGCTTGCGCTGATTCCACATAACCAGGTGCAACTACAACTGAGCCACCAACTGTTTCATACAAAGGCGCATAACCAGAATCATTTACAGCACTAACAATATCACCATCTGCATCATAATAATAAATAGTTGAAGGTGCACCGCTATCCACAACTGGGCGACCTAGATTATCAGTTTCAAAGATTGGATCGTCATTGCTATCAGTCTGAACAACATCAACTAGGTTATATACTGGTAAGCCTCTAGGCCCCAGAGAGCTTGAACTGTAACCACGAACAGAACCTACACCACCTGCACGGAAGTTTTTATAAAAAGGAAGTAGGCTTAAATCCCCATAACCATCCCCATAACCGAGCTCGGTTCTAAATCTAAGCGACCAAGCTTGTTTCAATTCTAAATAATAATCAGCTTTGTAGCCTATTTTAAAGTAGGTTAAATCACTTCCTGGAATGGCAAGATCAAATGATAAGCTTTGTTGAGCACCCGCTGTTGGAAATAACCCACGGTTAAGATTGGTCCATTTCCAACTAGCACCTAATGAGTATTCTCTGTAATGGTCACCATTTTCGTCAATAAAGTTCGATATTTCAGCAGGCACTAAAGTTCCTTCAAAGATATCAGTATCAGAAATACCAAGGGTAAAAGATAAACGTTCACGATTACTAATTGGATAGCCAAAAGAAACGTTGCCGCCTAAACTATTGGTTTGGTAATCACTAGTAAACGATTGACCAGAGAAATCAGTTTTTCTTTGGTACAAATTGAAACCGCGGCTAACACCATCAACGGTATAATACGGGTCTGTAAACGAGAAGTTATAAGATTGGACCGTATCATTTTTCTGCAAAGATAATGACATACGGTTACCGGTACCTAAAAAGTTATTTTGACTAATACTAGTACCTATAATAAAGCCACTATCCCCAGCGTAACCTACATTAAAGTTCAAACTGCCACTAAGCTGTTCTTCAACACTGTAATTCACATCAATTAAATCATCAGTTCCACCGACAGCAGGTGTTTCAACATTAACTCCTTTAAAATAGCCCAGCTGATTCAAGCGTTTTTTACCTGTTTCAATTTTTTCAGTAGAAGCCCAACCGCCTTCCATTTGCACCATCTCACGACGTAGCACTTCATCTAAAGTTGTTTCATTTCCTGCAAAGTTAATGCGACGTACATAAGTTCTTTTGCCTGGTTCAACGAAAAAAGTAACATCGACTTCCTTAGTTTCGTCATCAATTTTAGGGATACCATCTACCTTTGCGAAGGTATAGCCATCATTTCCTAAACGCTTAATCATAAGGTCACTGGTAAAGGTTACCTTTTGACGGGAGAAGTCTTCATTCTTTCGTAGCATATAAAAACGTTCAAGATCTTCTTCAGAAATAACAAGATTACCCGCAAGTTTAATATCTCTAATGGTATAGACATCACCTTCAGTAACATTGATGGTGATATACACACCTTTCTTATTAGGGGATACAGATACTTGAGTTGACTCAATATTAAAACGAATATAACCGCGGTTAAGGTAATAAGAACGGAGGGTTTCTAAATCGCCAGATAATTTTTCACGGGCATACTTATCATCACTAGCATACCAAGACCAAAAATTACTGGTTTGAAGCTGGAAGGTTGATAAGAGCTCATCGTCAGAGAAAGCACTATTACCAATAATGTTTACATGCTGAATAGAAGCAACCGTACCTTCATCAACATTAATCACTAAACCTACACGATTTCGAGGTAGCGCTGTAACTTCTGTCTCGATACTGGCGTCATAACGTCCCTGAGCAACATACTGACGTTCCAGCTCTAAAGATATTCTTTCTAAGGTAGAGCGTTTAAATACTAAGCCTTCAGCGAGTCCAGACTGCTTTAATCCATCTTTTAAAGCTTCACTGGCAATTGCTTGGTTACCTTTAATTTCTAATTGCGTAATAGTAGGCAGCTCAACGACGTTAACAATCAAAACTGAACCATCACGCTTTAACGTAATATCATTAAATAATGCCGTTTTAAATAGTCGTTTCGAGGCCGAGGTCAATCGCTGACTATCAACTTCATCTCCTACGTTAATTGAAAAGGCTTCAAAGACACTACCCGCAGATACCCGCTGTAAACCTTCCACACGAATGTCACTAACGGTAAATGTTTCAGCAGCACTAACGCTGCTAAAGAATGCTAAGAAAAATAATAAATAAAAAGCTCGCATATGCGATTCAATTCCAAAATAAGGCCGATTACCTAAAAGATGCGCAAAGCGCAAAACTATAAGCGGCTGATGTCATTATAAAAAGCGATAACCATAAGACCCAATAGCAGCGTCATACCTATCTTAATTGCAAAAATCTGAGTGCTTTCAGATAATGCTTTTCCTCGAACTGCTTCGATGGCATAAAAAAGTATATGACCACCATCTAAAACCGGTATCGGTAATAAATTCAAAACCCCTAGTGACACGCTTAATAGAGCTAAAAAACTAATAAATGCTTGAATGCCGTTACTCACCGAAGAGTCCGCTACTTTAGCAATCGTAATCGGTCCACTCAAGTTTTTGACAGAAACATCGCCTAAAATCATTTTCCACAATGAATCTAGAGTAAAAACGATAAGCTGTTGAGTCTTAGCAACACCTTGAACCAACGCATCAATAGGCCCGAGACTAACTTCCGTCATCCATTCTTTTGGCATTTCAGGAATAGCATCTGGATGTAAACCAACACCAACAAAACCAATGGTTGTACTGTCTTCTATTTCTTTTTCAGCCGGAATCACTTCGAATTCAAGTGACTCTCCATTGCGTTCAATAAATAAAATCATCGGTTTCAATGGCGTAGCTCTTACAAGTTCAACCCACTGATTCCAGTTAGTTACTGACTCAGCATTAGCTGACAAAATAATATCACCTTTCATCAAGCCCGCTTGAGCTGCTGCGCCACCGGCAACAACTTCACCCACAATCGGCTCTAATACTAAACGTCTAGGCTCAATTCCCAAAGCTTTCATTGGGTCAGGTGCTTCTTGCTGAGTCAACCATTGCTGAACAGGAATAGTAACATCACGAGACTGGTTATTTGAATCAACGACCGTTAATTCTATATCGACCGTTTCACCAATATAAGAAATCAGCTCCCAGGATACTTCTTGAAAACTATTAACTTCTTTACCTGAAATTCGATGAATGCGGTCACCTGATTGCAAACCTTGCTCATAAGCAGGGCTATCATCAAGAACCTCACCTATAACAGGCACTACACCCGAAATGCCCATCATAAACAAGGCACAATACGCTACAACCGCAAAAATAAAGTTAGCTATAGGCCCTGCACTTGCGATCGCAATGCGTTGCCAAACATTTTTCTGATTAAATGCTTGGTGTAATTCTTCTGGTTTGACTGGACCTTCGCGTTCATCCAGCATTTTTACATAACCACCTAATGGAATAGGTGCTATAGAGTATTCAGTTCCTAGCTTATCCGTGTACGACCAAAGTGGTTTACCAAACCCAACTGAAAAACGTAAAACCTTGACACCACAGCGACGCGCTACCCAAAAGTGACCAAACTCGTGAATTACCACTAAAATGCTAATGGCTAAAATAAAGGATAATAATGTGCTCATACCTGACCTACTGGTTGATTATTATTTTTAAACTCAGCCAATACGCTATTTGCTTGCTCTCTTGCCCATTGATCGGCAGCCAGAACATCATCTAGGCATTGCACAATTTTTTCAGGGCAAAGACCCATAACTGTTTCAATTAATTCTGAGATAGCTAAAAAGCTAATTTGTTCCGCTAAAAAAGCTGCAACCGCAATTTCATTTGCCGCATTTAATACTGCAGGACAAATACCTCCACGCTCAAACGCGTCCTTCGCAAGATTTAGACACGGGAAAGTCTCATAGTCGGGCTCGGTGAAATCTAAACGGGCAATATCAAATAGGTCAAGATGCTTAACCCCTGCATCAATTCGCTCAGGCCATGCCATGCCATAGGCAATAGGCGTACGCATATCTGGCTGGCCTAATTCAGCAATAACAGAACCATCGTTATACTGAACCATCGAATGAATAACACTCTGAGGATGTACGACAACCTGAATCTGATCAGCACGACAATTAAATAAGAAGCAAGCTTCTATTAACTCCAACCCCTTATTCATTAGGGTTGCAGAGTCTACTGAAATTTTTGCGCCCATAGACCAATTAGGATGAGCTACAGCCTGCGCAGGTGTAACTTCTGCCAGCTCAGTCTTGGTTTT
>CESF01059992.1_pt1 | contig 15778 bp, 8 predicted proteins | sample 356331 | NCBI WGS metagenome assembly CESF01 (sample SAMEA2621779, study PRJEB7988) | marine metagenome | biome: marine biome (ENVO:00000447); feature: surface water layer (ENVO:00002042); material: "saline water (ENVO:00002010), including plankton (ENVO:xxxxxxxx)" | depth 5 m
CTGATTTTGATGGAAATTTTGAAATTGAAGTTGATAAAGGCCAAATACTTGAGTTTAGTTATATTGGATATATGACTCAAGAGGTAACTGTTGGTGACTCTGATAATATAAATGTAAATCTACAATCAGATAATGAACTAGACGAGGTAGTAGTAACTTCCTTAGGGTTTAAAGTTTTAAAGGATCAGCAAGGTTCCTCATCCTCGGTAGTTAGCACAGATGCTGTAGTTAGATCGGGAGAACCAACACTTTTAAATTCTCTTAGCGGAAAAGCTGCGGGTGTTCAAATTAGAAGAGTAACTGGTGATCCTGGGGTTGGTTCTACTATGAGGATTCGAGGAGCTAATACAATTTCAGGCGCTAGTGATCCATTATTTATTGTTGATGGTGTACCAATGAATAATTCATCCAACTACAATAGTGCTGATGGTCGTGGTTCAAGATCTGGAGGAGTTTCAAATGGTTCAAGAATAAATGATCTTAATCCAAGTGATATTGCTTCAATAGAGGTTTTAAAAGGCGCCTCAGCTGCTGCAGTTTGGGGAAGTAGAGCTGCAAATGGAGTAGTTGTGATTACAACCAAGGAAGGGCAATCCGGAGAAGCAAAGATTACATTCTCATCATCTTACTCATTTGATGAAGTTTCCGAAAGAATACCAATGCAATCAGATTGGGGACAAGGGCGCTCGGGATCGTATAGTCCTACTAGAGCCGAAGCATGGGGTGATTATATACCTGAAAGAACAGGTGGTGCAGATGTTTTTAATACTTCTGGCCAATTTTTTACAGCTTTAGATGGAACTGTATATTATCCTATTACTGATAAAAATTCTAAAGAACTTTTTGTTGAAAAAAACTGGGATAACGCAATGCAGATAGGATCAGTTCTTCAGAACGACTTAACTGTAAGTGGTGGTACAGACAACCAAAAATATTTCTTTAGTCTCTCTAATTTATCACAGGAAGGAATTGTTAGGGGTTCAGATTATGATAGAACAAATTTACGTTTCAATTATAATGCTAAACTGAATGATGTGATTTCATTATCAAATAAAATGGCATATACTTATAGTATAACAAACCGTATTCAACAAAGTTCTAACACTGCAGGTATTATGTTAGGTTTATTAAGAACTCCACCAGATTTTGATAATGAAGATTACATAGGAACCTATACGAGTTCCTCTGGAGTAGAATCTCAAAACAGACATAGATCATATAGGAGATATTTAGGAAATTCTCAAAACCCAATATATAATAATCCAGGTTGGACTGTAAATGAGCAAACTTCAAGAGCAACTGTCAACAGATTTACTGCGACACCTCAAGTTACTATAACACCAGTCAACTGGCTTCAAATTATTGGGAGGGGTAATATTGATTTTGCTGATGATAGAAGAACAACCTTATATCCTGTAGGAAGTGCTGGAAGTGCATTTAATAATGGTGCGTTCTATGAAAGTGAAATAGCTCAACGTCAATATAGTTTTGATTTAATTGGAAGGGCGACTACAGAACTTACATCTGATATAAGTTTAACTTCAACGCTGGGGTGGAGTCTAAATGATAGAAAATATAATAGAAATTCAGGGAGTGTTACCGGTTTCTTGGTTGATTCTCAAAAAGAAACAACAAGTTTAAATTCTGCCGCTGAAGCGACTGGTTTTTCAAACTATAGAACTTTCAGAAAATCAAATAGAGGATATGCTGTATTAAATTTTGACATGTTTGATCAACTATACGTTAATTTTTCAGGAGGATTAGAATCATCTTCAACAGTAAATGGTACGTTTTTCTATCCATCTGTTGATCTAGCATGGAATTTCACAGAAAGTGTCTTAGATTCGAGTTTTTTATCTTTTGGGAAGCTTCGTGGGTCTTGGGGTAAGGTGGGTGTCCAACCCTCACCTCATCAATTCCAAACATTAGCTGAAGGAGGTTTTTCTTACAGTTCTTATTCTGACCCTATCGCAATAGACTCTTTTGGGGGTGGTTTTAGGTTAGATAACAATTTGGGAAATCCAAATCTTGAACCTGAAATTAAAACTGAATGGGAAATTGGTGCCGATTTAAGATTTCTTAATGATGATTTAACTTTTGGATTTACATATTATGATAATATAATTGAAGGTATTTTACTAGATGTTAGTCTTTCTCCTTCATCAGGTTTCTCTACACAATATGGAAACTTTGGAAGTATGACCAATAATGGAATTGAACTTGATTTAGGATGGAATGCTATTAAAAAAGACGATTTTAAATTATCTACTTCTATAAATTGGTCAAAAAACACAAATGAAGTCACTGATCTATTTGGAACTGAAACCATAAACCTCAGTCCTGGAGCATCAGTAAGCTCTAGAGCTATAGTTGGAGAGCAGCTTGGAGTTTTATTTGGAACTGGTTCTAAAACAAACCCAGACGGAAGCTTACTTTTAGATGAGAATGGATTTCCTCAAATAACACCAAGTCCTATAATCTTAGGGGATCCAAACCCTGAATGGAGAGCGGGATTAGGTTTAAACCTTAATTATAAAAAACTTAGACTTAATGTTGTAGTAGAACATTCTGAGGGAGGGGATTTTATGCCCAGAACTTTATGGGTTTTACACAGGTTTGGAACCACAACTGCTACCTCTAACAGAGTAACCCTTAGTCAGGATTTAGTTAACTATAGAGGTAATACAGTTTCAGCAGGAACAACAGTAAGAGGCAACATAAGAGATTTTGGTGCAGGTCCAGTCTTACTTGACGAAAATTGGTACAGAACTGGAATTGGAGGGGGTTTTGGAGACAACCAGGCATATAATTTTGGAGTCTATGATGCAACCTTTACAAAAGTTAGAGAGCTTTCATTAAGTTATCTTTTTGATGGCAATGGTTTAAATACTATACTTGGATTAGATAGTGTTTTACTAACTGCAACTGCTAGAAACCTTATTAATATTAATAATGTTCCTGGAATTGATCCTGAAACTAATCAATATGGTGTTGGAAATGCACTTGGACTGGATTACTTTACTAATCCTCAAACAAGATCTGTATTATTTACAGCAGCCTTTAATTTTTAATTAAGAAAATATGAAAAAAATAATATACACTTTAACATTATCTGTTTCAATAATCTTCATGATATCATGTGAAGATTTAGTGGATGGAATTAATGATAATCCAAATGACATCATTGTTTCTGATGTTGATGAGCGCTTGTTTTTAACAGGTATTCAATTAGCTAATATTCAATTAAATTGTGGACATCTAAATAGAATTGGAGGAATGTATTCGGGACAACTAATCGGATACTCTTCTTTATATTCAAATATATATGGTTTTAGTCTTTCCACAGCTGAATCAAATAGCGAATGGAATTATATTTACGTGAATATAATGTCTAATACAAGACATATAGTAAATAATTCAAATAATCAACTCTTAGTCGGAATTGCAAAAGTAATTGAAGCTCATGCAGTAGGTACTGGAGCATCTCTCTTTGGGGATATTCCATATTCTGAAGCAGGTAATCTTGAAATTTCAGATCCTGTATTTGACTCTCAATTAGACGTTTATAGAGATGTAATAACATTACTTGATAGTGCTATTTCAGATTTAAATTCGGCTGGTTCCGGAGCTATTGCTGAGGATATATATTTCGGTGGTAACAAACAAAAATGGATTGCTGCAGCTTACACTTTAAAGGCAAGGTTTTATCTCCATCAAAAAGACTATTCAAATGCTTACACTGCAGCTCTAAATGGAATATCCACAGCAGATGGTGACATGGTATATAATCCCCCTGGTGCCGCAGGATCAGGAGATAGAAATCTTTTTTGGACTATTTTAGAAGGTTCACGTTCTGGAGATATAGGAAATAGTGATCAAGGGGAAAGCTATTTAATCCAATTACTTGATGCCAACAATTCATTTTCTAGAAATAATTCTAAGACAGATGAAACCGCAAGAAAAGGTTATTACACAATTGATTCTAGTGGTGGTGTCGTTAATAAAGGAATAATTGCAGAAACTGAGCCACAGAATATGGTTACATTTTTTGAAAATGAATTGATATTAGCTGAGTGTGCTGCTCGAAATGGAAATCTTAATGACGGTCTGCCTCATTTAAATAAAGTTAGAGCCTGGATGAATACTGGAGGACATTTAAATTCTAATTTTCAAGGTGAAGCATATTCATATTTAGCTTATGATGCAGCAGATTTTGAAAATGGAGGAATCGAAAATACAGATGGAATTGATTCTAAAAAAGCCTTTTTAAGAGAGGTTATTGAGGAAAGATATGTTTCGGGATTTGGAATGCATATACCATATAATGATTCGAGAAGATTAAGAAAGTCTGATGGTGATATTGCCGTGCCTTATGTATTGAATCTTGGCCCTCAGAGCGGACCTTGGCCCGAAAGAATGCCATACGCGACAACTGAAATTAATTCTAATTCAAATTCACCTGCCGACGACCCAGGTATTTTTGTTAAAACAAGAGTCAATCAATAAATAAATAATAGTTTTATAAAAGGGGTTTATGTTTTTAATATGAGCCCTTTTTTTTATAATTCTATTACCATTTAAGTTTAAATTAAATAAATCAAATTATAATGGACCCTTAAGGGTTTAATTAATTTAAAATTTGTCCTTTAATGAATTCAAAAAAAATAGGTCTCTTTTTAGGACCAATATTATTTATTTTAACAAGACTGTTTTTTAACTCTGAAGGGCTCTCTAATGAAGCAAATGCAGTTTTAGCATCAACATTATGGATTGCAGTTTGGTGGATAACTGAGGCAATTCCAATTGCGGCTACCTCTCTTTTACCAATTATTCTATTTCCATTATCTGGGGCATTACCGCTTGCTGATACATCTTCCTCTTTTGGACATCGCTATGTTTTTCTTTATATGGGTGGATTTATTCTAGCCCTTGCAATAGAAAAATGGAATTTACATAAACGAATTGCCCTGAATATTATTAAGTTAATTGGAACAGATGTGAAAAAAATCATTTTGGGTTTTATGATTGCTACTGCATTTTTGTCCATGTGGATTTCTAATACTGCTACTGCTGTAATGATGCTTCCCATTGGAATTGCTATTATCAAACAAATGAAAGATTTAAAAAGTACTCCTGAGGATGAAAATCTTATTTTTGGAAAAGCCTTAATGCTCTCCATTGCATTTAGTGCTTCTATAGGAGGATTAGCTACGCTTATAGGAACTCCTCCCAATCTTGTCTTTGCTGGCATCATTCAAGAATTATACAGTATAGAAATAAGCTTTTTGAAATGGGTAGTTTTCGGTCTTCCAATTTCAATAATATTGTTAACTATTTCATGGATTTATTTAACACGAGTTGCATTCAAGTTTTCGCAAACCAATTTTGATGAAGGAAGGGAAGAAATTAATAGGCAATTGAAAGAATTAGGTGAAATGCAATATGAAGAAAAAATTGTTTTGACTGTATTTGTAATTACTGGGGCTGCATGGATTTCAAGGACATTTTTTTTAAATTTATTTCTGCCAAGTCTAGATGATTCCATGATTGCTTTAATGTCAGGGATCTCTTTATTTTTAATCAGTGCAAGGAAAAAACACCAGGATAAAAAAATAATGCATTGGGAAGATGCGGTTAAATTACCTTGGGGTATACTCTTGCTTTTTGGTGGTGGCCTAGCAATTGCAGCAGGTTTTCAATCCAGTGGATTAGCAAGTTGGATTGCTGATAATTTAACTCAACTAAATGGCTTTTCATTATTAATCATTTTACTAGTTGTAATCACTGCTGTAAATTTCTTGACAGAAATCACTTCAAATTTAGCAACAACTGCAATGCTTCTTCCAATTTTAGCACCAACGGCTATAATGCTCGGAGTGCACCCTTATATACTTATGGTAGGTGCAACCCTTGCAGCATCATGCGCGTTTATGCTACCAGTGGCAACGCCGCCAAACGCTGTGGTTTTTGGATCGAATTACCTAAAAATATCAGATATGGTAAGGGTTGGTATATTGATGAATCTGATATCAATAATCATTATTTTCTTAATGGTTTATTTCTTGCTCCCTATTGTTTGGAATTTTGATGCATTTAATAATCCTTTTTAATAAGAATAAAAAAGAATAGGATTTTTGAGTACAATAGCTGCTTTTTTATTGTTTTCAAATTTTTTAATTTCTAAAGAATCAATAATTAATTCTAGAAGGGCTCAACCTTATTTCCCAATTACTTTTTTTGAAACTTTAACGCTTTTATATTGTACTTATAAAATAAATTGATTAGTAGCAAAGGCTTGCTGCTCCTTTTAGTGGTATATCAGGGTCGTTAGTAACATTAATTTTTAGATTAGATATCGAGTTCTGATATGCAAAACTCTTAAGACTTATTTGAATTCCTTCTTTAAAGTAATCATATGCTTCACTTATAGATCCTCCAAGTATAATTTGCTCAGGATCATAAGTATACATTACTTGGTTTATTAAATTTCCTAAATGTAAACCAAAAACATGAAATATATTAATGGCATCAGGATCTCCATTTTTTGCTCTCTTAAATATTTTTTCACCTTTTTCACCATATATTTTTTCAAAAAACTGACCACTGCAATAATGCTCATAATTTTTATCTTTATATGCTAACATTCCAAATTCTCCGGCTCCAATATTCGACCCATTATAAAGCTTTTTATTAATTATTATTCCTCCTGCAACACCAGTCCCTATTGATAAACCAACGAAGGAGTCTAGCTTTCTACCTAAACCAAAATATAACTCACCAAGTGAAAAACAATTTACATCATTATTTATAAAAACTGGAATATTAAAATGAGATTCAAGTATATCTTTTAAAAATACTTTTTTCCAAGATGGGATATTTTGAACATCATAAACAATTCCTAATTTCTCATCGACTACGCTTGGAACACCAATTCCAATTCCAACGACACTTTTATCTATTAGTTTAGTTATTAATTTTTTAATTATTTCAATTATTTCTTTTTCACTTCCTTTTTTAGGAATAAGTGAATCACCATATTTACTGCAGGATTGATCTACTATTTTTACGGCTCTTACCTTTGTACCACCAAGATCTATTCCAAGATAAGACATATAAGGTTATTTTAACTTTTTTTATTATTTATTAAAGGTTTTGCCCAAAATCCGATTGAAAGAATAAATAATAGAGTAATAACTAAAAACAACATTCCAGTTTTTAATCCAAACGAATCTCCAATAGCACCTACAACTAAGGGTATAAAAGCTCCACCAATAATTCCAGTAACTAAAATTCCAGAAAAAGATCCATGATTATCTAGAACAGAATTTAGAGCTAAAGAAATTATAATTGACCACATTGTAGCAATAAAAAATCCAAGCGCAGGAAATGCAATTAATGTTAGCTGACTTGTCCCAAAAAGTGCAGCTAAAAGAGCTATTATTGAAATAAGTGAGCTTAAAATAAGAACTTTACGACTATCGATGAACTTTAATAATACAAGACCTAAAAGGGTTCCTAAAGTCATCATTCCCCAAAAATTTGAAATTGTTTTAGCTCCCTGAACTTGTGGATTTATATTATGATATATCTCCAAAAATTGTGAGATCCAATTAGCAATTCCTTGTTCAGTTCCCACATAACAAAAGATAGCCATAAAATATAATAAAACCATTGGATTTTTTAATAGTAATAAATGAGTTTGGATAGCTCCTGTTTTTTCATCTTCTTTTTTTTCTACAATAGGTAATTTAGAAATCATTATTACAGCAACCATCATTATTGACACAAAAGCAAATATCCAATAAAGTGAAATCCATTCCATTTCTGGAATTTTAATAGCATTTAAAAATTCAATAATAAAATTATCTGATTGAGCCTTGTTGGTAACGTTGTTTATAATATATGAATATATTAATGGACTTATGAAAGATGCTAACCCAAAAAATAGTTGGCCTAGCACAGAATTAAATGCAAATTCTTTCTCCCCTCCAACAGTTCTGAGAAGGGGATTTATAGCAACCTGAAGCATTGCCATTCCAGTTCCAATTAAAAAAAGTGAAATAATATAAAAGGAATATGATCCAGTAGATGCAAATAAAAAAGCTCCAATTGAGGAAATTAAAAAAGCTAAAATCATCACTTTTTTTTCACCAAAAGCTTCAATCAAAAAACCTGAAGGAATTGACATAACACCATAAGCCACAAAAAATGAAAATGGAATAAAGGAGGCCATTTTAAGGCTTAATCCAAAACTCTTTATTATATCTGGAACTAAAGGACCTATAATGTTGGTAAGAAATGATATGACGAAAAACGTAACGAGAATTAGTGCAATTAAAATTGGGTTTTTTTTCATTTACTTAAATTATAATTCAAAGTGAATTTCTTACTATTAAATCATTACGGTTTTCAATAGTGGCTTTTTTTTTCTCAAAAATAATTTTAGCTAGTGCTTTTCCCATTTTCTTGAAATCTGTTGAAATAGTAGTTATTCCGCCTTCAAGTACCTCTTTGAGTATTGTATCATTATATGAAATAATACCAACGTCTTTAGCCAAAAGAAAATTTAGTTTTTTAATTTTCTTTAGTATTTTCAATAAATTTTCGTCGTCTATTGTAATGTATATGTCTCCTTTCTCTATTCCTCGATGTTCTAATGATTCAATAATACTAAAATTATAATTCATATCAGTACAGAATCTTTTAAAACCTTTTAAAAGACCTTTAGGTCGGGAAGGTTCATTATCATAAATCATAATTAGCTTCTTATATTTTTTTATTAAACGAGATGCTTTATTCAGGTTTGAATAAATAGTTTTATCAAAATTTTGATAAACCGATGAATATTCAATTAGATCATTATGCATTTGATCTAATATGTATACTTTATCTGATGGTAAATTTTTAATGATGGAATTAGTATTTTTAAAAAATGAAGGCATAATTACATAATGAGTATATAAACCCGAATTATCTATAATATGCTTTTCAAAAATCTCTCTGTTATAATGATGAAAAAAAAGATCAACTTGAGTTCGTTTATTAAGACTTTTTAAAAATGATCTGTATAAATCCTCTTTAAAAGCATTTAAGTCATCAAAAAGCAAAAAAATCCTTACGGATACATTAATATTTTCACTTAAAACATAATATCCCTTTTTTAAAACTGAAAAAATAATCCCACGGCTTTTCAAATCATTAAAAGCCATTAATATAGTATCCCTAGAAAGTCCATGATCATTTTTTAGTTTATTGATTGAAGGTAATTTATCACCTTTATTCAATAAACCAGATTCAATGGAATTCTCAATATGACTTATAATTTGTTTATATTTAAAAATCCCTATTTTATTTTTTATTTCCATTTAGCAATAGGTGAAAAATAATAGATTCTCATTAAAATAATAATTCATTATTTTCTTCTTTATTTTTATAAAATTATAATTATAAATTGCTTTTGTATTGATATTTTTTTAAATTTACTATAATTCATACCAAGCCATACCAGATTTAACAATTTGAAGGTTTGCAGTTTGTGAAAAGTAAATAAAATAGTCACTGATGTTCATTAAACATCTACATTAATCTAACTTAAGTAATACCATAACAATGAAAATAAATAAACAATTTTTTTTAATAATATCTTCATTACTATTTTCTTTTTGTGCATTTGGTCAATCTGTGTCAGGGATCATAGACAGTGAAGATGGGCCTTTACCAGGAGCTACTATTCAAGTTAAAGGAACTAATACAGCCTCAACTGCAGATTTCGATGGAAATTTCTCAATTGAGGCAAATCAAGGTGACATATTGATAATATCCTTCGTGGGATTCAATTCTCAAGAAGTCACAATTGACAATCAAGATACCATAAATATAACATTAAGCGCTTCAACTGAATTAGATGAAGTAGTTGTGACTGGATATGGTTCTATAAGCAAACGAGAAGTAACCGGATCAATTGCTACATTATCAGCTGAAAATATTCAAAGAATTCCTGTTGCTTCTGTTGAGAATGCAATTCAAGGTCAGATGCCGGGTGTTCAGGTTACTGAGATTTCGGGTGAACCTGGAGTTGGTCCACAAATTAGAGTAAGAGGAGTTGGTTCAATATCCGGAGGGAATGAACCTTTATATGTTATTGACGGATTCCCAATTTCTAAAAATGTTGCAATGGGTGTTACAGGAGATAATTTTAGAAGAGGAACTGGGAGGTTCAGACCGCCACCACCAAACCCTCTAGCAAATATAAATCCAGCTGACATTGAGTCTATTCAGGTATTAAAAGATGCATCTGCAGCTGCTATTTACGGCTCTCGTGGATCAAATGGTGTAGTAATTATTACAACTAAAAAAGGGTCAGAAAATGGTGAACCATCTTTTTCTTACAATACCTATGTTGGAACTCAATCAGTAGCAAATAAATTAGATCTCATGAATGCGCAGCAACATAATGATCTGGCTACAGATGCTGCAAATAATTATTGGGTAATTAGAGAAGGCGGAAATGCAAGTGATCCAATTAGTGTAAGAGATGCTAGTAATGGACGAGTTCCAGTAGGAATATCAAATTGGGATGGAACTGATACGGACTGGCAGGATCTTATTTTTAATTCTGCGTTAGTTCAAAATCATCATTTATCTGCATCAGGTGGATCAGAAAAAGCAAAATATTATGTTTCAGGAAACTTTTTTGATCAAGGTGGAATTATTGAAAAAACAGATTTCAAACGTTATAGTCTAAGAGCTAATATTAATGTTGATGTTAGTGATGACTTTAGGTTCGGTGTAAATATTGCCCCGTCTTATACTGATTCAGATAAAATGCCTGCCGGTTCTCCATATTTTGCAAGACCCCCAGGTATTGTTTATGCAGCTCAGGTTCATCTCCCATCTATAAAACCTTATAATGATGATGGCACCCCAAATCAACTTGGTAATATGTCATATCAAAGGGATGCGCTGAACAGAGGAACTCTCATAACTACTGCTAGTAATCCATTAGCTATTATTGAAGGAGTTGACGATAATCTTACTCAAAATAGAACTTTTGGGAATATTTTTGCAGAAATTGATATAATTGAAGGACTCTCTTTTAAAACTTATTTTGGAGTTGATGTAAATAATTACAAGAGAAACTTTTATAGAAATAGTAGTTTGTTGTATAGAACTGCGAAGACAGGTGAAACTTATGGCCAGTCGAGTTCCTCTGAAAGTTTAAATTGGCTTGCAGAACAGACCCTTACATATGATAAGCAATTAAGTGATAACCACAAGATAAATGTATTATTAGGGTACACTGCGCAAGCGGAAAGAATAGATATCAATACAGTAGTTGCAGACAATTATCCAGATGATTTAGTCCAGACAGTAAGTGGAGGGCAATTAGCCTCTGGTACTGCACTTCAAGAGGAATGGTCATTAGCATCTTCTATAGCCCGTTTAAATTATACTTTCCAAGATAGATTTTTGATTTCAGCTTCATTCCGTGCCGATACCTCATCCAGATTTGGAGAGGGTAATAAAACTGGATATTTTCCTGCAGCTTCAATCGGATATAGACTCTCTGAGGACATAAGCGCAAGTTGGTTAAATGACCTTAAATTAAGAGGTAGTTATGGTCAAACAGGAAATTTTTTAATTCCTAATTATGCTTCTATCGGTCTTTTATCTCCAGCAGATTATTCTTTTGGTGGTAGCTTACAAAGTGGACTAGGTGCACGAACTTTAGGTAACTCTAATTTAAGTTGGGAAAAAACAGAATCTTTAAATATTGGTGTGGATTTCTCGTTTATTGACAATAGAGTTTACGGTTCCGCTGAATACTTTCAAGCGAACACCTCTGCTGCATTATTAGAAGTTCCATTACCTTCTTCACTAGGTTTTGAGTCAACTTTATCAAATATTGGAGAAATCGTAAACAAAGGTTTTGAATTTATTATATCTAGTAGAAACTCAGTCGGAGCTTTCAAATGGAGAACAGACTTTAATTTTTCAACAATAAATAATGAAGTAACTTCACTAGGGGGAGATAACGCGCCCATAAATAGTAGAGGTGGCGCAGGAATTCGTCACATTACTGAAGTAGGCCAGCCTGTTGGGAGTTATTATGGATATGTGACAGATGGTATATACATGAATCAAGCTGAGGTTGATGCGGGTCCTGTGGATAGGATAGCTACAAGCGGAGGTCCTCTGCCAGGATATAGAAGATTTAAAGATCTTAATGGTGATGGAGAAATTACTACTGCTGATAGACAAGCAATTGGTAATTATATTCCAGATTTTTTCTATGGATTAAATAATGAATTTGAATATAAAAATTTCAATTTAAGTTTTCTAATACAAGGTGTTGAAGGAAATGAACTTCTTAATTTAACTAAAAGACACTTAGGAAATTTCAGTGGAAACTTTAATCATTATGCTTATGGAGATGACAGGTGGCGTTCAGAGTCGGATCCGGGAAGTGGAAGAAATCCGATTGCTATACGTGCAGGAAATCAAAATAACAGGCCATCAGATGAATTAGTAGATGATGCATCATATTTGAGACTAAGGAATGTTACTCTAGCATATAATTTTCCGCAGAGTTCTCTTGGAAATTCAATCAAAAGCTTAAGGGTTTATGCATCGGGAACTAATCTATTGACATTAACGGATTATGTTGGATATAATCCTGAGGTGAATAACCAAGAAGATAATTTACTTGTTCAGGGTGAAGATTATGGAAGTTATCCATTGCAAAGTACCTTGACCCTAGGAATTAATATAAACTTTTAATTTTAAAAAATGAAAGCAAAAAACATACTTAGTATTTTTATTTTGATAAGTTTCATTTCTTGTTCAAAAGAATTCACAGACTTATCCCCAGTATCTGAAAGAAACACAGGTAGTTTCTTCACAACAGCAAACGACTTTGAAGTTGCAATAGCAGGTGTTTACAATAGTCTATTATCTCAAGGGATTTATAACGAGGCCATTTGGATAATGAATGATTTGAGGTCTGATATTACATTTTGGAATGCAGGTGGTCTTGCAGCTGCTATTGTTAGATATGATGATTTTGAAGAAACAACAATAGATTATGTTGGAAAAGATTCTTGGATTGCACATTATAAGGGAATAGGTAGAGCAAATACAGTTATAGATAGAATTGAAGAAATTGAGATGGATGCTTCTCAAAAAAGTAGGATAATTGGTGAGGCAAAGTTTTTAAGATCTTTATTGTATTACAATTTAGCAACAACCTTTGGAAATGTACCACTAGTATTAAAAGAGTCAACATCAGCAGATGATACTGAATCAAATGTTCAAGTTCCTGTTGCTCAAATTTACACTCAAATTGCAGCAGATTTAACAGAAGCAGAATCAGGTTTACCCTCTACAGCCCAAGGAGGTAGAGCTACAAAAGGGGCAGCTGCAGCGCTTTTGGGTAAAGTTTATTTAACCCAAGGAGATAAATCTAGTGCAGCAAGTGCTCTTAGAAGAGTTTCAGGATATAGTTTGGTTGATAATTACGCTGATTTGTGGGGTGTTGAAAATGAGTTTAATAAAGAATCAATTTTTGAGGTTAGTTATGAAAGTGGTTATGGTGTTTTAGGAAACCTTTACACTAGTGCTTTTAATGTTGAACTTGCTGCAACTGTTACTTCTGGCCCTAGAAATTTTCCGACTGCAAGTCTAATAAATTCTTATGAAGCAGGCGATACTAGGTTTGAAGCCTCTATAGCTGGAATTGGAAGTGAAGAAGTTGGTTTTGCTAGTGATGGTGCAGGCTGGTGTATAAAATATGGGACGACTAATTCATCTACTGATAATGACGGGCCTAACAACTGGGTTGTCTTAAGATATGCAGATGTATTACTCATGTTGGCAGAAGCTATTGGCGAGTCAGACGAATCTTATGGGTACATAAATCAAGTTAGATCTAGAGCTGGTCTTGGACCAATAAGCTCTTCTACTCCGGGAACTTTTGCAGAAAAGCTTCTACATGAGAGGAAAATTGAGTTAGCCTTTGAAGGTCACAGATGGCCTGATTTAAAAAGATTTGGTGTTGCAGCTTCAGTAATGTCATCAAATGGTATTGATATTAGAGGAAGATTAAACATAGCGATTCCTCAAAGGGAAATGGATATAAATCCTGATTTTGTTCAAAATCCTGGATATTAATTTTTAAATTAATCTGATTGCTTGAGTGTATTTTAAAAATATGCTCAAGCTTTTTAACTTATAACTTTAAGTCATGAAAAAATTAATTTTATTATTTTTTGTATTTGCAATCATTCAAACTGTTCAAAGTCAACAAAGAAAGCTTAATATTATAGCTATTGGAGCTCATCCCGACGACTGCGATAGTAAATTTGGAGGAACCGCAGCTTTATTTGCGAAAATGGGACATAATGTTAAATTTTTAGCTCTGACAAGTGGTGACGCAGGTCATCAATCAGAAGGAGGAGGAGCATTAGGGAATAGAAGAAGAGAAGAAGCTAGAAATGCAGGAAAAGCACTAGGAATTACAGAATATCAAACTCTAGATAATCATGACGGTGAATTGCTACCATCTTTACAAGTAAGACATGATGTAATTCGGGCTATTAGAAAATGGGATGCCGATATTGTTTTAGGACTCAGACCAAATGATTATCATCCTGACCATAGAAATGCTGGCAAGGTTGTCATTGACGCTTCTTACATGGTAATAGTTCCTAATGTATGTCCAGATACTCCACCGCTAAATAAAAATCCTTTGTTTTTATTCATGCAAGATAGATTCCAAAGACCATATAAACATCAACCTGATATCGTGGTGGCTATCGATGAAACTATTGAACTAAAAATAGATGGCTTGCATGCGCATACTTCTCAGATGTATGAGTGGCTTCCTTGGACAAATGGTGGTGATGCGAGTGTAGCAAAAATACCTAACTCAAATATAGAACGAAGAGAATGGCTGGCTGAAAGAACAAAAAGAAGATCTAGTATAATAAGTCCTGAAAAAATGAATTCACTTGAAAAATGGTATGGAAAGGATATTGCTAAAAGTATTAAATACGTTGAATCATTTGAGGTTGCAGAATATGGAATGCAACCAACAGATAAAGATTTAAGAGAGTTATTTCCAATGTTGAAAAAATAATTCATTATTTTTTCAAATAAAACCAATTAAAATTTACTATTAAAACTAAATGGTATAAATTAATTAACAAGTATTTATTCTTAATAATCAAGATAATTAATGAAAATATTATTTTCAATTTCACAAAAATTCCTATTCTACCTTGTGTTATTTTTTAGTTTATCGTTTAATTTATCTGCCTCAGAATCCTTTAATATAAATGTAAAAAATAGTGTTAAGGGAGCACCGATCACTGTGGGTGTACCTTTTGCTCTAGGTGCGTTATCATCTTCAGATAATATTAAACTAGTAGACAGTAATGGTAATGAGATCCCATCTCAGATAACAGAAGTTTCAAGATGGCTCCCTTTAGAGGAAAGTGTAAAATGGGTTTGGATTTTTTTCTTTTCTACAGGTGAAGATCAATATGAACTTCAATATGGATCAGATATATCAAGAGCTCCAATCTCTGGGCCAAAGATTAAAATCAAAAACAACCAAAGAAAAGGTCAAACAAGCCACGTTGATACAGGAGTTTTAAAGTTTAGTATTTCAAAATCTAACAACGGCTTTATTAATGATGTATACTATGATATTGACGGAGATGGATATGATAAGAAAGATATAATAGCTAGCTCTCCCATGGGAAGAGGTTCTTTTCTT
>CESF01088872.1_pt1 | contig 15706 bp, 14 predicted proteins | sample 356331 | NCBI WGS metagenome assembly CESF01 (sample SAMEA2621779, study PRJEB7988) | marine metagenome | biome: marine biome (ENVO:00000447); feature: surface water layer (ENVO:00002042); material: "saline water (ENVO:00002010), including plankton (ENVO:xxxxxxxx)" | depth 5 m
TTTTTTTACTAGTATTTCCAAACAAAACACCTACTTGTGTTGTATTATCTTTAGCATATTTAGCTACAAAGATGATTAACACGTTGAGTATTAAGGATTTAGAGAATATTAGTGGCATCAAAGCACACACTATTCGTACCTGGGAAAAAAGATATTCTATTTTTGATCCTAAGAGGACTCCAACTAATATTAGATATTATGATCATGATGACTTGAAAAAACTATTAAACCTTGTTTCTGTTCTCGACCACGGCATGAAGATAAGTAAAGCTAGTGCATTATCTGCTGAGGATTTAAATAACAAAATTGAAGAGTTACAAAAACAAAATATTGACACAGCTAAAGCATCACTCATAAATAATTTAATTATAGCAACATTAAAATGTGACAATAAGCTTTTTGAATATGTATACCAGAAAAGTATTGATGAGTTCGGCACAGAAGAAACCATCGAAACTGTAATAAGTCCACTTTTGATAAAAATTGGACTAATGTGGACTATTAACAAATTGAATCCATCGCACGAACACTTTACAAGCCAACTTGTAAGACAAAAATTGTTTTCGGCAATAAATAGTTTGCCGTTTGTTCAATCTGACAATAGGTTTGTACTTTTCTTGCCTGAAACAGAGTTTCACGAAATTGGGTTACTTTACTCCTACTATATCCTACGTAAAGAGAATTGTGAATGCATCTATCTAGGAGCAAATGTTCCAATTGTTGATGTAGAAGAGTGCAGTATAAATACGAATGCAAAAAATATTATTTGTGCTTTTACAATATTTCGATCAAAAAAGAGAATTGACGCATATTTAGATAATATGATCAAAATGTTCAAAGACCATAAAATTCTAGTTCACGGCTTACCTGACTCATTCAAAACAACCTACCAACATTCAAATATATATTTCATTTCTACTATCGATGATTTGAAAAATCATTGTTAAATCTTTTATTCTTAAAGACACCAACCATGCGAAGTCAGTTGAAAATTGCAATTATAGGTTCAGGGTTTTCAGCTTTATCAAATGCTTGCTACCTAGCCAAAGAAGGCTACAACGTTGAGGTTTTTGAAAAAAATAGTTCACTTGGGGGAAGAGCAAGAATAAAACAAATAAATGGATTCAAATTTGACATGGGTCCAAGTTGGTATTGGATGCCAGATGTATTTGATAACTTTTTTAATGACTTCGGTGCTTCAGTCAAAGACTTTTATGAACTAAAACGATTAGACCCAAGCTATCGAGTATTTTGGAAAGACCAACCCGATGATATTCCAGCAAAAATTGAAGATCTAACAAATTACTTTGAAAGTTACGAAAAAGGATCGGGAGAAAGATTGAGAAAATTTTTGGATGAAGCTAAAATAAAATACGAAGTTGGAATGGGTGATTTTGTAACCAAGCCCTCATTATCTTACAAAGAATTTATAAGCATAAATATTGCTAAAAAGGCAATGAACCTAGACTTATTTAAATCCATAAGTAAACACATAAGACAACACTTCAAGCATCCAAAATTGATCGAACTTTTAGAGTTTCCGGTGCTTTTTCTTGGAGCAAAACCTAAAAACACCCCTGCTTTGTACAGTCTAATGAATTATGCTGACATGGCCCTAGGTACGTGGTACCCAATTGGCGGAATGAACAAAATAGTTCAGGCAATGGTTTCAGTCGCAGAGGATTTGGGTGTCAAATTTCATACAAATGCCAATGTTACCGAAATCCTTACATCAAACAATCGGTGCACTGGTCTAATGGTTAATCAAAAAGTACAGTCGGCAGATATCGTAGTTAGTGGTGCTGATTACCACCACACAGAACAAAAGTTGCTCCCAAAACCTTTTAGAATGTACTCCAAATCCTACTGGGAAAAACGTACTATGGCACCAAGTAGTTTATTATATTATGTGGGATTAAATAAAAAATTAGATGGCATAAAACATCACAATTTATTTTTTGATGAAGATTTCAGTTCGCATGCAGAAGAAATTTATGACACCCACAAATGGCCAAAAAAACCATTATTTTACATATGTTGTCCAAGTAAAACTGACAAAACTGTAGCCCCAAAGGGTAAAGAAAATATTTTTTTTCTAGTTCCTGTTTCAACGGAATTAAAGGACAATGAATCTATCAAGGATTTATATTTCGATCAAATATGTGACCGTTTAAAGAAATTTACTGGTACAGATATCAGACCAAATATTGAAATTAAAGAAAGTTTTGCCCACACTGATTTTGTTAGTGAATACAATTCTTTCAAAGGAAATGCATACGGATTGGCTAACACATTAACACAAACAGCCTTCTTAAAACCAAAGTGTAAAAACAATAAACTCAAAAATCTTTATTATATTGGTCAACTAACAGTTCCTGGACCAGGTGTACCCCCTGCAATTGTATCCGGTAAAATTGTAGCTAACCTAATTTCTTTAAACCATTAAATTATGAAAGAATTATTTGATAAAATCTCTCTAAATGCTAGTAAGCATGTGACTAATGAATACAGTACTTCATTCTCTTTAGGTATAAAAATGTTGCATCAATCCATTCGCGAACCTATTTATGCTATTTACGGATTTGTTAGACTAGCTGATGAAATTGTAGATTCATTTCATGAGTTTAACAAAAAAGAACTTTTAGATGACTTTAAGAAACAGACCTTTCAAGCTATTAATGTAAAAATAAGCCTAAACCCGATACTTAATAGTTTTCAGCACGCTGTTAACTATTACCAAATTGACAAGTGGCTGATTGATGCATTCTTTGATAGCATGGAAATGGACTTAGAAGATCAACAGTATAATCAGGAAACATTTGACAAGTATATTCTTGGTAGTGCTCAAGTAGTGGGATTAATGTGTCTAAAGATATTTTGCAAAGGTGATACTGACGAATTTGAAAGTTTAAAGCCTGGAGCTATGAGCCTTGGTTCGGCATTTCAAAAAGTAAATTTTCTAAGAGACTTAAAAGCTGATAAAGAGAATCTCGGAAGAATTTATTTTCCAGGAATGAATAATCATGAATGGACTCCTGAGCTTAAAGAAAAAATTCAAGCCGATATTAAGCAGGACTTCGTCCATGCACTGGAGGCTATTAATCGACTCCCGTCAAACTCAAAATATGGTGTATACACAGCCTATCGATATTATTTCAAACTATTCAAGAAATTAGAAAATGCCAGTTTTGAAGAACTTCTAACTAATCGATTAAGGGTACCGAATTATACTAAGATTAGGTTATTGTTTACGTCTAAAGTTCGATTGTCACTTGGGTCATATTTCTTATGAATTATCTAATCTATTTTCTTATTTCAATCGGAACATTTGCCTTAATGGAGTTTGTAGCCTGGTTTACTCATAAGTATATCATGCATGGATTTCTTTGGGCTCTTCACAAAGACCATCATCAGGTTAATCCAGGTTTTTTTGAAAAAAATGACGCCTTTTTCCTAATTTTCGCGATACCCAGTGCAGCATGCTTCATTGTTGGAAGTAGTCTGGAAAGCTACTTTTATTTATTTTTTGTTGGTGTAGGGATAGCCCTTTATGGTATCGCATATTTTTTGGTTCATGATATTTTTATTCATCAGCGATTTCGCCTATTTAAACGTACAAACCATCGATATCTCAAGGCTATAAGAAAAGCACATAAGATACACCACAAACATTTAGAGAAAGAATTTGGAGAGTGCTTTGGAATGCTCATTGTTCCATTCAAATTTCTCAAAAATGCCAAGTAATGGGTAATTTATATTTATGGATTAACATCTTAGCTGTTTTCTTTCCATTACTCCTAAGTTTTAATAAAGTTGGCCACTTTTATAGACGATGGAAAATACTGTTCCAATCGATAGCCATTATGTGGCTTTTTGTAGTTTCGTGGGATATTTGGTTTGCATCAATTGGTGTATGGGGTTTCAATTCAAAGTATATAATTGGTACTGATTTTTTACATTTACCTATAGAGGAATGGCTTTTCTTTCTGTGTATTCCCTACTCATTTATGTTTTTGTATGACCAGCTTGTTATTCTAAATACTCCAAATTACTTTAAGAAAATCGAGCGTTACTTGGATTTCACTTTCATTGGTATTGCATTGTGTTTTTTAGTGATTGGAATTCCTAAACTATATACCACAATTGTATCAACTCTCGTAATACTTTTTACTTCGTTAATTTATAAGATAAACCCCAAAAACAAGGGTGTGTTTTATATGAGTTACCTTGTTGTCTTAGTCCCATTTATCATAGTAAATGGAGTATTGACAGGTGGTGTAACAGAAGAACCCATTGTCTGGTATAATAATGCTGAAAATCTAGCAATTCGATGTTTTACTATACCTATAGAAGACTTTTTATACTATTTTTTAATGTTTGAAATATGCTATTTAGCATATGAACAAATAAAAAAGACTACCCAAAAGGATAGTCCTTAATTTAATGCTTTATTAATTAACCAAGATAAGATTTTAGAATCTTACTCTTGCTAGATTTTCTCAATCTTCGCAATGCTTTTTCTTTTATTTGACGAACTCTTTCTCTGGTTAAGCCCACCTTGTCAGATATATCTTCTAAAGTATGTGCTGGTCCACCATCTAGTCCATAATAATATTTCAGAACATCTCTTTCTTTTTCTGATAACGTAGAAATCACTCGATTAATTTCTTTTCTTAAAGATTCATCCATCAATGGCTGATCTGGATTTGGCTCATCATTGTTGTCTAATACACCAAGCAAACTATTGTCCTCTCCTTCAATCAAAGGAGCGTCAATTGATAAATGCCTACCACTAGATTTGAAAGCATTTTCAACCTCAGTAATGCTAATTTCTAACTCTTTAGCAATTTCTTCTGGAGTAGGCTCACGTTCTTGCAATTGCTCTAAACGAGCTGCAGCTGCACTAATTCTTCCAATACTTCCAACTTTATTAAGTGGTAAACGTACAATTCTTGATTGATCAGCAAGTGCCTGCAAAATAGACTGTCTAATCCACCAAACTGCGTATGAGATGAATTTAAAACCACGAGTTTCGTCAAAACGTTTGGCTGCTTTAATCAATCCAAGATTACCTTCATTGATTAAATCACCTAATGTTAACCCTTGATTTTGATATTGTTTAGAAACAGATACAACAAATCGAAGGTTAGCATTCACTAATTTTTCAAGAGCTGCTTGATCACCTTCTCTAATTCTTCTTGCAAGCTCAACTTCCTCTTGGGCATCAATCATTGCTACCTTACTAATTTCATTGAGGTATTTGTCAAGTGACTTATTTTCTCTATTAGTAAACTGTTTTGATATTTTTAACTGTCTCATGTATTATTTGAAGTGTTTATCCTATACAGAATATTTTGAATCTGCAAATTTAACCATATCATTCTATTATTAACTACTATTTTAAATGACTTTGCAGTGTGTAATCACCCTCAAAAATTGTGCCTAAAACTAATTTTTGTTTGCATTTAACACATTATACCTACAAATTAATTGGTGCAGTTATGTAAACAAGAAACCATACATTTGCCTTCAATATGAGTGAAAAACCAGTTATAGGTATAACCATCGGAGATTTCAACGGAATTGGCCCAGAGCTGATTTTAAAAACATTTTCAAGCGAATTAATTTTTAATTATTGTACTCCTGTGATTTATGCGAACACTTATATTTTTAAATATTATGCCGATTTATTAAACTGCTCACCTCTTAATTTCAATATTGTTGTGAAAAGTTCAGACTTAAAACAAAACAAATTGAATTTACGATCATGTTGCAAAGACCGAATTGAAATAACCCCTGGTGTTGCCAGTACTCAGGCTGGAAAATTAGCACTCGACGCTCTTCAACTAGCTGTCTCTGATGTGAAGAATGGTCTTATCTCTGACATCTTAACATGTCCAATTGATAAAAAATCTAGTACAGATGCAGGACTATCTTTTAATGGTCACACCCAATACTTTGCCGAAGAGTTTGAATCTGATGTACAAATGATTTTAATGAATGATGAGTTGAGGGTATCCATGGTTACAGGACATACACCGCTAAATGAAGTGACACAAAAAATCACAAAAGATAAAGTACTTGAACATATTCGTCTGATCAATGAAAACCTAAAAGCAGACTTCGCTATCATCAGGCCCAAAATAGCTGTAATGGGTATCAACCCACATGGGGGAGATAATGGTCTAATGGGTCGCGAAGAACTTGACATTATTGCTCCCGCAATAAAGGAAGCTCAAAAAGAAAATATATTGGTTGTTGGGCCATATGCTCCAGATGGGTTTTTCGGCTCACACAATTCTACAAACTTTGATGCCATTGTAGGCATGTACCATGACCAAGTATTGATTCCTTTCAAACAAATTGCATTTAACGACGGCGTCAACTACACTGCAGGTCTTCCAATTATAAGAACGTCTCCAGATCACGGAACTGCATACGACATAGCAGGAAAAGGAGTCTCAGATACTTCTTCGTTTATAAACGCCCTTTACCTCATTAATAAAGTTCGTAGAAATCGAATTAACTACTACGATAACTCAAAAGAACCCCTAGCGTATAAAACACATCGAAGAGAAAAATTCAGCATAGGTGTTCCTGATTTAAGATAAGTGTCTGCAATTAATTAGTTTTATCGTTAAAATACTTACTTTTGCCAACTTTTGGAAATGAAGCTGTCTGAATTTGATATTGATTTTAACAAATTTAAAAACGAAAAAGACTTCTTCAGTTTCAAATTAAATGATGCGTTCTTTGAATTAAAGGAAAATAGTTTATATCAACATGGAGATTTCAATATTGACATTCAATGTGAAAAATTTGAGGATACCATAATCCTGGATTACACATTTAAAGGAAATATAAAATCTCACTGCGAACGATGTTTAAAAAAAATTAAGATTCATATTAACACGTTTAGACAAGATGTATTGAAGTTAACATTGAATAATGACCTCTTAAACGAGGAAAATTATTTATCTGTCAACCACCCCGTCTATTCCGTTTATGATTCAATTTATGAGCAAATTTGTTTAGACATACCTACTCGTTTGATATGCGAAAATTCCGAAATTCAAAAGAAATGCACCATCGAACATCTTGACACCAAACCAATAGAGAAAAGAGTGGATGATAGATGGGCTGAATTAAAAAAATTAATTAAAAAATAAAATGGCACATCCTAAACGTAAAATTTCCAAGACTAGGAGAGACAAGAGAAGAACCCATTACAAGTTAGGCAACAGACAGCTTCACAGAGACCCGTCTACTGGAGAAATTCATCTATATCATAGATTGAATTTAGAAACCGGCATGTATCGCGGAGTGCAAGTTCTTGAACCTAACGCTGAATAATCAAATATGAATGTTGGTATCGATGCCATGGGAGGCGATTTTGCTCCCAAGGAATGCATCAACGCAGTAGTAAAAGAAGCGAATGCTGAAAATTGCGATTCGCACTTTTTCGTTTTTGGGGAACCAGAAGCACTAAAAGAATATACCGAAGATTTAAACCATCCTAATATTACTGTCGTTCCTTCTGGTGAAAGCATTAGCATGGGCGAACACGCAATAAAGGCTGTTTCAACTAAAAAAGATTCTAGCATAAATATTGGGATGCACTTCTTGGCTGAAGGAAAAATTGATACATTCCTAGGTGCCGGGAACACTGGAGCTATGATGGTGTCTGCACTTTACAATGTAAAAGGAATTCCAGGCATCGATCGTCCAGCCTTATCGTCTGTACTGCCCCAACAAAGTGGTGTTACTGGTGTACTAGTTGATGTGGGTGCAAACAGCGATGTAAAGCCTGAGACCATAGCAAAATTTGCTATACTCGGTACAGAATATGCCAAGGCAGTGTACGGTATTAAGAACCCAAGAGTTGGTCTAGTAAATATTGGCGAAGAAGAAGAAAAAGGTAATAGTGTCACAAAAGCAGCATTTCCTATTCTTAAAAGTCAAAAAGGTATCAACTTCATAGGTAATGTTGAAGGAAGACATCTATTCAACGATAAAGTTGACGTTGCGGTATGTGACGGTTTTACTGGAAATGTCATTGTCAAAACATGTGAGGGTTTTTTCTACAACTTACTAAAAAGGGGAGTTGAAGACGACTTTTTATCAAAATTTAATTTCCAAAATTATGGAGGAACTCCAATTTTAGGAATTAAAAAATCTGTTATAGTAGGTCATGGCATCTCTAATTCTAAAACATTTTCTAATATGATAAAACTTGCAAAAAATGTAGTAGAATCAGAATTAATTTCTAAAATTGAACTTTCAATTTCTGAAACTACAACGAATTGAAGCCAATAACAATCCAATGAGAGCAGCTATAACAGCAGTAGGTGGCTATGTCCCCGAAAAAATTCTGACTAATCAAGACCTCGAAAAAATGGTAGACACCTCTGACGAGTGGATACGAACTAGAACTGGAATTAAGGAAAGAAGAATTCTTGAAGAAGATAAAGCAACCAGTGATCTTTGTATCAAAGCCATTGAAAAATTATTAGATAAAAGAGGCATATCTGCCGAAGAAATTGATTTAGTAATCGTTGCCACAATAACGCCTGACCATGCTTTCCCTTCTACTGCAAATATTGTTACACACAAGATAGGTGCTACTAAAGCTTGGGGGTTTGATATGAGTGCCGCTTGTTCAGGGTTTTTATATGCCCTTGACACAGGCTCTAAATTTATAGAAAGCGGAAAACATCAAAAAGTTATCGTTTGTGGGGCAGATAAAATGTCCTCAATTGTAAACTATAAAGACAGAAATACTTGTGTAATTTTTGGTGACGGTGGTGCTGCAGTTTTATTAGAACCTAGCCAAGATGAAAATGGCATCATTGACAGTGTTTTAAAGTCAGACGGGGTCGGAATTGACTATCTTAATTTGAAAGCTGGTGGATCTAAGTACCCGTCGTCCTATGAAACAATTGATAACGATATGCACTATCTATACCAAGAGGGTAAGACTGTATTCAAGTTTGCTGTTACTAACATGGCCGAAGTTAGTCGTGAGATTATGGATAGGAATAACTTAACCGGTGACGCAGTTGACTATTTATGTGCTCACCAAGCAAATCTCCGAATAATCGACGCAACAGCTCGAAGAATGGAGTTAGATGAAAAAAAGGTGCTTATAAACATTTCCAAATATGGTAATACCACCGCTGCAACAATTCCGTTGCTGTTTTCAGATTTTGAATCAAAGTTCAAAAAAGGAGATAATATTGTTTTAGCTGCCTTTGGTGGAGGTTTTACATGGGGAGCTATATATTTAAAGTGGTCATATAATTCATAACACATCAATTTATTTATACTATTTTCGCTTAAGAATTTAAAGATATGGACTTAAAAGAAATTCAGACTTTAATCAAATTTATTTCATCATCTAAGGTTGATGAAGTTGCTATCGAGCAAAAAGATTTTAAAATTAGAATTAAACGAAATGCACAAACGGTAACTGCTACAGTTCCTAAGCCAGTCGCTGTTCAAGAGGTGCCTGTGGTTCAACAAGCAGTAACGCCTCTAGTAAAAGAAACTGCTCCCACAACTTCTGAAGATTCCAAAACAGAAGAAATTAAATCACCAATGATTGGTACATTTTACAGAAAGTCATCTCCAGACAAGCCTGTTTTTGTCGAAGTAGGTGATGTGATTGAAAAAGGTCAGGTAATCTGTATTATCGAAGCCATGAAACTATTCAATGAAATAGAATCTGAGGTTAGCGGAAAAATCGTTAAAGTATTAGTTGATGACTCACAACCTGTTGAATACGGACAGCCATTGTTTGTCATTGAACCTAAGTAAATTAACTACTACTCTATGTTTAAAAAGATCTTAATTGCCAATAGAGGTGAAATCGCCTTGCGGGTTATTCGTACATGTAAAGAAATGGGAATTTCTACTGTAGCAGTATATTCATCTGCGGATGAAGATAGCCTCCATGTTAAGTTTGCTGATGAGGCGGTATGTATTGGTCCTCCATCTAGTACTCTTTCGTACCTAAATATGCCAAACATTATAGCTGCTGCCGAAATAACCAATGCAGATGCTATTCATCCAGGTTATGGCTTCCTTTCTGAAAATGCAACTTTTTCTGAAATGTGTAGAGATCATGGAATCAAATTTATTGGTGCTAGTCCCGAGATGATTGAAGGGATGGGAGACAAGTCTAACGCTAAAGCAACAATGATTGCAGCTGGTGTACCTTGTGTTCCTGGTTCTGACGGCCTTCTGAAAGATGTAAAAGAAGGAAAAAAAATAGCAAAAGAGATTGGATATCCTGTAATGCTGAAAGCTACAGCTGGTGGTGGTGGTAGAGGCATGCGTTTAATATGGAAAGAGGAAGAGTTTGACGATGCTTGGACAAGTGCACGCACCGAATCTAAAGCTGCATTTGGAAATGATGGAATGTATCTTGAAAAATTTGTAGAAGAGCCTCGTCACATTGAAATTCAAATAGCTGGAGACCAATATGGAAAAGTTTGCCACTTATCTGAAAGAGACTGCTCTATTCAAAGAAGACACCAAAAATTAATCGAAGAAGCCCCCTCTCCATTTGCAGATGAAGAACTTCGAACAAATATGGGTGAAGCGGCTATAAAAGCGGGCGAAGCCATAAACTATGAAGGTGTTGGAACCGTCGAGTTTTTGGTTGATAAATACAAGAAATTTTATTTCATGGAAATGAATGTTCGAATTCAAGTAGAACATCCAGTTACTGAAGAAATAATCAACTTTGACTTGATCAAGGAACAAATTAAAATTGCCGCAGGACACCCTATCAGTGGTCAAAATTATCTTCCTCAAAAGCACTCCATCGAGTGCAGAATAAATGCGGAAGACCCCTTTAATGACTATCGACCTAGTCCAGGCAGGATTGAAGTCCTCCACAAACCTGGTGGTCATGGAATTCGTGTAGATACACACATCTATGCTGGATATAGTATACCTCCACACTATGATTCAATGGTTGCCAAGCTAATTGTGTCTGCACAAACAAGGGAAGAATGTATCGTAAAAATGGAACGTGCACTCTCAGAATTTGTGGTAGAAGGGATTAAGACAACTATTCCACTTCATCTGAAACTTATGAGAGATCCCGATTTTAAGGCTGGAAACTTCACCACCAAGTTTATGGAAACATTTGACATTAATAAGTAAACTACTTTTAAATTAATTTTCATAGTCTTAATTAATCTGTTATGCAGCTTCTGCTTCAACAGATTCAACCTCTGGAACCAACCTTTTGAGAAGGTTTTCAATGCCCGCTTTTAATGTCAGAGTGCTACTGGGACAACCACTACACGAGCCTTTCATTGTTACAGTCACAACACCCGAGTCAAAACTCTTAAAATCAATTGCTCCACCATCCATTTCGACGGCAGGTTTAACGTGATCTTCCAAAAGTTGTTTTATTTTAGTTACAACCTCTGATTCTTCTTCATCTGAAAGTTTTTCCTTAACTACAATAATCGGTTTTTCGGCTTCTAGATACTCCTGAACAAACTTTTTAAGTTGTGGTATAATGTCAAACCAGTCATAATCCTCCTTTTTAGTAATCGAAACAAAATTATTCATTATAAAAATACCCTTGACAAAATCATATTGAAATAGTTCTTCTGCCATTGGACACGTTTCTAGGTTTTCTTTTACTCTGAAGTCAATGCTATCATTAGGCAAAATCATGCGGTTTGCCACAAATTTCATTGATTCAGGATTTGGTGTTTTCTCTGAATATACCGTTATTACGTCTGCTAATTCCATTTTAAATCTAAACGATGCAAAGGTATCATTTGTTTTTTAAGACTTCATAAAAAACAAATTAGTAAAATTATTTGTGCTTATCGAAAGAACACCAAACGCAAAGATCATCCTCGCACCCTTGGTTAAACTCTAAATTTTGAATACGTTGATAGACTTCTTTTACCTGTCTTCTTACAAAAAGGTATTCTTCACTAGTAAAATATACTTTGTGCTTTTTATACTCGCCATCTACTGGTTCTATAAAGTCAATTTCTCCAGATGTCACCTCTAATGAATTGGATTTATTACTCTCCAATAAAGCTTTATAAAACAAAATCTGCCTCCAATAGTCGCCACCATATCTCTTCTCAAAATTTAACTCTTTGGGATTATCTATTAACTCAGTGGGTGGACTAACTTTTGATTTACCATACTTATATTGACCCGTTTTGAAATCTACTACATGTACTTTCCCTTTATTTATTGTCAACTTATCTATTTGTCCTCGAATAGGAACACCATCTATTTCACAATTATTCAAAAACACCTCTGATTCAACATTTTTTTCATTTAAAATATAAGACGAATAGTTTTGATAATACTTCGTTAATATCTCTTTACCATAATAAAGCCTTCTTTCAAAATTTGCCTTTATAAATGATTCCTTGTTGTTATTCATCTCATTGGTGTATACCTTCGTTAATATATCAATTGCGTCGGTTTCAGATTTTATGTTAACACTCTCTTTATATAACTTATCAATGGCTGAATGAATAGCTGAGCCAAATGTCATACTATCATTTTTAGATGATGGAACACGAATAATATTTTGATAAAAAAAGGAAACTGGACATTTCAAATAACTATTGAGGTTGGTCGCACTAAGTCTAAAATTTTCTACTTCTTTTTTAACAAAATCCTGCTCGAAAAGCTTTATAATTTTTGATTCATTGGGTTTTAACATATAATCAAAAAAATGCAACAAATCCTCTTCAGATGCTTGAGCTTTTTTGAGCTCACATACCTTACTTTCTAATACCTCCTCAACAAAAAGACTTCTCATCAATAGCTTATCGTTATCATTTTTTAATGAAAAACTAATTTCTAGATGTTTTCTTGCCCTCGTAAGGGCAACGTAAAATAATCTTCTTGACTCTTCTTTTAATGCTTCTTTGGGCTCACCAGGCAATAAAGTGTTTAATCTGAATGGTAAAGAGTTTTTATCCTTTTCCCAATTGTTTTCAGTACAACCTATTACAAAGACATAATCAAATTGCAATCCTTTAGACCCATGCACAGTCATTAAATTTACTCCATTTACTCCATGAACTATTTTATTCAACTTTAGGCCGAGTTTATTCTTCTTAAGTAATTCAATTTTATCTAAAAAGCCTCCCAGTTTAAGGTATGGATTTCTTCCTGTTTCCTCTTTCAAAAAGTTGTAGTACGTTTTTAAACACTGGATTTGAAATGTTGCATCATGACTTTTGAGAGCTCGAGAGACAAAACCCATTTTGGACATGAATTTTTCAACAAAATCCTGAAGTGTTAAATTGTGAATCTCTTTTAGCCAATAATCAATATCTGAAAGGAATGCTTTTAGCTCAGCTTTACTCTCTCCAGGTATATTAATTCCCGAAAGCCCAGTGTGTAAAAATTCTCTCCATCCAATTTCTTTGTCTTGACCTATCGTATTACTAATCAATCCTAAAGCTATCGAGCTGACATTTTTAAAATTATGTGCATGCAATAACTCAAAAAGCAGATGTTGACCGCTATCTAATTTTTTTGATTCGAGATTTACATATTCTAAAAAAGAATTTAGTTGGTTAACTATTGGAATTTGAAGAACATCCTGTGTTTTTGCAACATTATAACTAATGCCCTCGCTTTCTAAAAATTTAATTAACTCATCGCTTTGTTTGTGTTTGCGATACATAATACTTATGTCAGATAAAGAAACTCCTTGAGATTTGAGCTCTTTAAGTTTTGAAGTGATATTAACTATTTCCTGAAATGTATTAGGATATTCTGTCACATAAGTCGCTGGATTAATTTTTGCTACATCTTGATTTGCCGCAATAATTTCCTTGTTCAACCCTGGAACTTTCCCAACTAACCGCTCTTTATTGTTTTTTATCAGATAGTTACTTGCATCAAGTATGTGTTGACTTGATCGATAATTTTGGTCTAAAACTACTAACTTTATATGAGCTTTGTAGTTGGAGTAAAATTCATAAATATTCTCAACATTTGCTCCTTGAAACTTATAAATTGATTGATCATCATCCCCAACAACAAAAACATTGGGGTTGTCCCAATAATTAATGAGTTTGTATAATAATTCATTTTGAACCCCGTTGGTGTCTTGATATTCATCAACTAAAAAGTAATGAAAAGACTCTTGGTATTTTAGCAACAACTCGTCATTAGAATCAAAAGCTTTTAAAACCCATGATAACATATCGTTAAAATCATAACGCTTTCTTTCTTTCAGTTTTAGCTTGTAAATAGTTAAAAGTTTTGATGCCTCACATAATTTATCAAGTCCTTTAGAAAAAGAATCAAATTTATTTTGATTCAAATCACCAGCCTGGTTATTGCCGTATTTTTTTTTGTAATGGAAAGATTCATCCAATAAAGCTTCTTTCTTAGCTTCTTGAATTTTTATTTCAATTTCTTCAGGCGTTATATTATCCTTTTTGAGGAGGCCAAATAGACTTTTTAGATTTTGTAAATCATAATATACATCCCCTACATATCGTTTCAATAAGCTGTTTGGCGGGAATTCATCAATTATCTCTCTCAATACCTCAATAGTCTCTAAATCAGAAATTGGGTCTAAATGTTGTATGCCGAAAATATCTTTATTTTCTTGTATAATCATATTGCAAAACCCATGATAAGTATAAATTCCCACCTTGTAAGATTCAGAGCCGATCATAGAATTTAAGCGGTTTCTCAATTCCGATGTAGCAGCTTCTGTAAATGTTAAACACAATATGTTTTCAGCATGAGTATCCGTATTATTTAAAATACTTGCTATACGAGCACCCAACACTTGAGTTTTTCCTGTTCCAGGCCCAGCAACGACCATTACCGATCCATTAATTGAGTCAACAGCAACTTTCTGATTGTCGTTTAGCTCCTCATATACTTTTCTAAAATCCATAAGAAGTGTCGAATTTAAAGCGATTTTTTCAATGTGATATTCTTTTTAAAATTAAAACGTACAAGTCTTTAATTAAAATTTAAACGCCAATTTCAAAAATAACTGTTAGCAAAAACTTTAAGTTAATTCATCGAATGCCTCTAAAAATTAATAATTTTTTTTTTGCAACTATTCCAAAAAAGCGTGTCTAATTCTATATATTTGAAATTCAAATTCGTAACAAAATAATTATTATGGTAAAAACAAATACTCAATTCAGGGCTATTAAGAGCCTAATTAGTAATGGTCTGACATTCCTATTCTTACTATTACTAACCTTTGGAGCACAAGCTCAAACGTACTCACGACCAATACACTACTACGGGTGCGGTTATCAAAATTTTGGTAGAACTTACTTAAGTTATGCCGCTATTGATGCGGTTACCATTGAAGATTCTGACGGTAACGTGGTTTATTCCAAAAATGGTGACGCTTGTAATTCAAGCCCACAAGGATACAGGACAACAGGCCATCACAATGTTGTTGAGCCTAATTCAGCATTTAACTTAAATGCCGGGTCTACTTACAAGGTAACCATTGGTGTTTTGAATCCCAATAACGTAACATATTATGGTATCAATGTAGGTGTATGGATTGATTTTAATGACAATGGAAATTTTGGCGATAGAGGCGACTTTGTTAGTCCTGCTAATTGGAGTGTTCGACATAGAGGAACAAGATCTTTCAATTTCACAGTACCTTGTGGGGGAACTACAGGAACGGTAAGAATGCGTTTAAGAT
>CESF01011315.1_pt1 | contig 15653 bp, 19 predicted proteins | sample 356331 | NCBI WGS metagenome assembly CESF01 (sample SAMEA2621779, study PRJEB7988) | marine metagenome | biome: marine biome (ENVO:00000447); feature: surface water layer (ENVO:00002042); material: "saline water (ENVO:00002010), including plankton (ENVO:xxxxxxxx)" | depth 5 m
GTTTGGTAATCTATAAATGCAATAAAGATACGGAGAACTATTTTGGTTAATAAAGAAGATATACTGAAAAGAATTAAAAGGGATATGAGAGATAAAGGGTTTCTCAATAAATATAGTGGGTGTATGACTAAGAAAAGGAATGACAAATGAACTGTTGGCATTGTGATACAGAATTAATCTGGGGAGGCGACCACGACATATCAGAAGATAACGAAGACTATCAGATGGTTACGAATCTATCGTGTCAGAACTGTGGATGTCTGGTAGAGGTTTACCTACCCCACCCCCCTAAAACTGAGAGTAATTGATTTGCACTACCCTATATATAAAATATGAGTATTATTTCAACTCCTTGCATCAAAGTATGCAGACTAGTCAGTAATAAGTGTGAAGGTTGTGGACGGACTTTCAATCAAATACAGAACTGGCTATCATATTCCGAGAACAAAAGAAAAAGAATAATGGAGAAGTTAAATGGATAACGACCCATACTTACAGTTAATGAATGAAATGAAAAGTATTCGTAAAGAAATGAAAGAACTCAATGATAAGTTAGATAGTCATATCTCATTCATAGAGGGAATATATAGTGGTTTACGCCACCCAATAGATAAAGTAAAGGATTGGTTCAAATGATTAGTGATAGAACAAAACAGTTAGTAGATAAATTTATACAAGAGGGAGTTAACTCACCAGTAAGAGGGTGGAGTATGTCAGAGGTATTAGAAAAGGTTAGAAAAGTAAAAGGTAGTGTACCACAAGCTCGTGAGTATATACTGGATAGTTATGACCGTAAGCATCATAATATGCTTAATGAATGAGAAGAGATGAGATAAATATGAAGTTATTGATAATCATTATAATAGTAACCTTAACATCTTTTTGTTCTATGAGGGAACAAGGAGAGGTTATATTACAAGAAAGAGAAAAGAATTTAGAATGGATTCCGACCCTATTGAGATAATCATCAATATGATCTGTGTATCTATTGTATCAATTCTTTTTCTATTAACTTAAAGAAAGGAGAAACCTATGAGAGTATTATTAGTTGCATTACTACTGAGTGTCGGTGCGTGTGCAGATAAAGGATATGAAGTATTACCAAATCACGACCATATTAAATGTACTGGTAAATGTGATGTTAGATTAAAGTAGGTCTGAAATCCCCTCCGAAAAAAATCTTTAAAAAAAATCTTTGTGAGGGTTGACTTATTCTGAGAGGTATGTTATATTAATAATAAGAAAGAGAAGGTAAATATGGAACAACTTGAATTATTTGATATTAAAGACCTAGTTTTGGCTGGGTTAAGTTTTGAACAACCTAAACCAGGCAGTTTTGTTTGGTATGAAGAATGGCACGAGGATTATATTAATCCGAGAAGTGGTTATTGTTATGTTCAAAAGTTGGATGTTGATTTTAACTTTATCTGTTATGATGCAGAGAATAAAAGACATCTAGTGTTAAGACATCACGAGATTAAGAGAGTTGATGAGTTAAGAGAATGGACACCAAAAAAACAATAAACGATATAGAGTTCTGGGAGCATTACTGTCCTATTGAGCAAGATATTATGGGAACTGAAAAAGGGTGTCCTTGTAATTGGTGTGATAAAACTGAGGAAGATATATGAAATGGTTATTAGTATTAAGTGTTACTATCTTACATAATGATGGTGCATTTCCAGCCAAGACTTATGAAATGCGAGGTTATACAGACTTCGGACAATGTTCACAAGCAAAAGCTGATGTAGATTACATTTTTAAAAACAAACACGAAACAGTTGTAGTTCTTGCAGACTGTTTTACAGATGAGTCTTACGGTGAGTTTCTTAATCGTAAGCAAGAAGGTAAAGACAAAGGTAGAAAACTTTTGGAGATTAAATAATGTTTGGTGCGATTAAAGAAATAATGAAAGACACCTATATCTTTTTACGAGATATGTGGTTTGCAATAGAGGACTTCTTTGAGTTCAAAGTATGGCCTCATAGATTAGAATGGCTGATTGCATTAACTGGATTACTTACTGCATTTAATATTATACTATTAATGCATATTGCATTTAATGTTGACTTAGGGTGTATTCAATGACAACTATATGGAAGATTAATTCAGAGAAGATTGCAAAACGACACGGAAGAAATACTTTTGACAAGTTGAGTAATGCAGAAGCAAAGAAAATAGGATATTGTTATTGTGTTCCCTACACAAATAAAGAAGCAATCAAAGAATATCGTAAAGGTTATGAAGAAGAACAAAGACAAAGACAAGAAGAGTTGATGAAAGGAGGTAGTAAATGATGAGACTTATATGTGGTATTCTCATAGGTTTTTATCTGGTCTACAAGTTCCCCATAGAAAAAGATGTGGAGAACGCAATGCGTGGTGCAGATGAAGTCTTTGGTGCGATTATGGATTCAGTAGATGACGGTATTGGACGACAAGATAATTCTCTTTCCGAGTGAGAAAGAATTTAAGATAGAGTTTTTAATTGATGAAGAAGTATCAATGAGAGGCTCTGATAAAAATATACAATGGACGATTGACCATAACTTTGGTACTGCAATCGTCATTGCAAGAACACGAGAACAAGCAAAGCAATATGTTTGCGATTGTATTGATGTGTTAGAATGGATAGAATAATGGATAGAGATAGAATATGTGTGTTAATTTTAGTTGTAATGTTTGCAACACTTTACCTTGTAGGAAGTTAATATGTGTGGTTGGTATGCACAAGAGATAGATAATGGACGAAAGAATAAACAAAATACACCACGAACTACAAAACCACTTCTCAAGCGAAGTACCAAACCCATACAATTACCCTAAATGTTTTTGGTATTATTTAAAAGTTTACAAGTTTGATAGAGATGAAGGTAGAGTTAATAGATAAAATGGGTACGGACTTGTCTGTAGTAAATGCAGCTAGAGTTTCGTATGCAAAAATAAAAGAAGAATTTGAAAGAACAGATGAACGATTAATTCGTTATCTTGCAGAACATAAGCACTGGTCGCCCTTCGCACATACCTTTCTTTCTTTTCGCATAAAGGCGCCAGTGTTTGTGGCTAGACAGTTGGTTAAACATCAAGTGGGGTTAGTCTGGAATGAAGAAAGTCGTAGGTATATTTCTGATGACCCAGAAATTTATAATATTCGTAAGTGGAGAGAGAAACCAGAGAGTAGTAAGCAGGGAAGTGGAGAACAGATTCTAATATCCCAAGAACTCAATCTAGAAGTGAGTGAACATTTACAACAAGGTTTAAGTTTATATAATCGTTTACTACTAGAAAATGTTGCACCAGAACAAGCTCGTGCAGTATTACCACAGAGTATGTATACTAATTGGATATGGTCTGGAACTCTTTACGCATTTGCGAGAGTATGTGAGTTGCGTTTAGATGCACATTCACAAAAAGAAACTCAAGAGATTGCACAGCAATTAAATATTCATTGTCAAGATGCGTTTCCGATTAGTTGGAAATACTTGACAAAAGAAAAAGATGAGGTATAATATGAATAATAAATGGTTTAAAGGATTCCTATTTGGTGTTCTGACAACAATAACTGTTTTAATACTATTAGTTAGATGAGATTAGAAAGTGATATATTAAGAGATGCAATCAATGATTGTGGCTCTATGATTCGTAAGTATCAAGATGACGAAACCAAAGCAGACATTCGTGGATTTTGGTGGGAACAAGTTATCAAACTTACGAAGAAAAGAAAGAATGTTCTCAAACAAGAACACAAAGACCGTAAAGAGGTACTAGACTATTTGACATAAATAAGAGTATGCAAGATTATTCTTATTTTATGGGCAAGGATGGTTTTACTTGGTTTGTTGGTTGCGTAGAAGATAGAAACGACCCAGAGAGACTAGGTAGAGTTCGTGTACGGTGTCTAGGATATCACACAGAAGATAAAACCAAAATCCCAACAGAAGATTTACCGTGGGCATCAGTAATGATGCCTGTCACTACTCCATCTATGAATGGGTTAGGGGAAACACCTTCGTTTCTTACGCCAGGTTCTTGGGTTATAGGTTTCTTTACTGATGCACAAACTATGCAAGAACCAGTTGTTATGGGAACACTGCCTGGTAGAAACGCAGTTGACAGAGATAAATCAAAAGGTTTCAATGACCCAACTAATGAATATGTTTCAGACTTCGGGCCCTATCCATTACGATTAAATGAACCAGATGTAAGCAGACTTGCAGTTCCTAGTTTAATTCACGGAAACAGAGAAGTAAGAGATGGTGCTTATACAAAAGATGTACCGATTGCACTTGCAAGTGGATTAGGACTTGCTGGTACATTATTTAGTATAGGTGGTACTGCACTTGGATTAGGTGTTGGTGCGTTTCAAAATGCAACGAGTGGTGGGTTCTTATCTAACTTTGGTGTATCAGATGTAACTGGTGAGGGTTCACTTGCTGCTGGAATTGACATATCAGATAGTGGTGGGTCAATATTAGGTAATGTACAAAGGGGAGCACAAGTTTCTGGAACACACGCTATATTTGGTACGACCACTTCAAATCTTGCACAAGGTATTGGAGATTTTGCACAAGCTGGTGTTGTAGGAAGAGCTGCACAAGGTTCTACATCTTTATTTGACAAATTAGGAGCTACATTTAAAAATTTAAGTTTTAAGGGTTTTACAAATGTTCTTCCAAGAACATTTAGTTCTATTGATTCTGCATCAAAAATTGCTGTGACTGCACAAGCAGTCGGTAAACTTTCATCTGGTAATTTGTCGCCTGGTGGTGTAGTAGCTGCACTTGCATCAACACCGATTGGTTCAGAGATTATTAATACAGTTGCAGAACCAGTTACAGACACTTTGACTGGTTTGATAAGTGAAGAAACAAATGGATTTCTAACAGACAATTTTGGAACTATTGTAGATGTAGGAGCTGCAGCTTATCAACTTGCAGATGGTGATACATTGTTAGGTTTAACAACTGGTATAACAGCAACATTTAATGCCTTTAATGCAGACACTCATATTGATATAGGTGATTATAAAGTAAGTTTACCACAAGTAACAAATACACTTTCAGATGTTATTAAAACTGGTTTACTTGCACCAACAACAAGGTCTGGTTATATTCTTGCTGGTGCAAAATTATTAAGTGCAGTTGACCCACTTTCAACTGTTGGTGGTGTTGATGAAAGAATGTCAAGGTATCTTTATGATAGTATCACGGTAGATTCACAAGGTAATATAACATCAGATGGTGCAATAAATTCAATAACTAATTTTGGTGTAGATGCATCAACAGCCCTTGCAAAAAGATATGGTGAAGACTATAAAATAGAATTACAAAAATACGGTGGTAGAATTCCAACAAGAGATGAGAATCCCCAATACCACGACACGATAGTAGATACATTTAGAAGTACACAATCTGGAGGCAAAGTATTTAACTCAGCATCTGGTTGGAACTTTGTAAATAATAGTACCAACGATAGTGATTTAAATAGTTTGACAGATGAACTTGCAAATTTACTTCCAGATTTTGATGCAAGTAAGGGTGGTAATTTTAATTCTAGTGGTATGGCAATAACAGAAAACTGGTTGGATACTGCAAAATATTTACAAGACGGTGATGGTAATTTTGTCAATAGAAATGATGCAGTCACAGATGCTTTTGTAGAACAAAAAGCAAGACAAATATCTGAAAATTTATTAATAGAAAATAAAGGTAAAGAAAAAGAATTAATTTTAAGAACAGCAGAAAAACTAGGTGTAGACATATCAATCAAACCAGACCCAGTTGCAAATGCAATTACAATAGAAACACAAACTGGTAGAAGAACAACCACAGGCCCTACAACTACAAGTGGTGGTTATTGGAGTGAACCAAGAACAACTGATACTAATTTTACTGGTACAAGAGTGAGTGGTATCTCTACTGAAACTGGACAACCAAGAAATGAAAAGATGAGAGTTGACCCAGAGTATCCTTACAATCACGCAAGGGAAACAGAGTCTGGACACATCAAAGAGTATGATGATACGCCTGGTGCAGAAAGAATTATGGAATTCCATAGGACTGGAACATTCTATGAGGTAGATTCAGATGGTACAAAAATGACAAGAGTTGTAGGACATAATTATGAGGTTGTTGCTGGTAATGATTTTGTAAACATTAAAGGTGCTTGTAATTTAACGATTGACCAAAACTGTAATACCTACATTAAAGGAAACTGGAATATACAAGTAGACGGAAGTAAAACTGAAGTAATCAAAGGTTCACGAATGACAATGATTATGGGTGCAGATACATTAAACATAGCTGCAATGAGAAGTAAAGTTGTGGGTGCAGCTGAAAGTAATGCGATAGGTGGTGCTCAAACTGATACTGTTGGTGGTGCTCAAATAACTTCAGTAGGTGGTTATATATCACGAAAAGCTGGTGCAAAGATAGGTGATATGGCTGGTGGAGCATATACTGCAACTGCTGGTGGTTTCTATAAAGTAACTGCACCAAGAATTGACTTGAACTAGGAGAAATAAATGGCTAAAAAAATGAATACAATGTCAGTCTACGAACCTACTTTTAAAAGAACATCTATTGGTAGGGGTAAAATTAAAACTTCTACTATGAATAAACATAAAAGAAGTAGTTGGAAGAAGTATCGTGGACAAGGATAATGGTAACAATATCACCTTCATCAAGGTTTGCAAGTGTAGTTAGACAACAGAATGGTCATAGTCAAGTATTTTCAAGAACTGTAACTGCGACTCCAGGCCCAAACGAAGTAATAGTTTCTACATCTTTATCTTTAGATAGAGAGTTTCATAATTTTTATTTAGAACCAGCAACCACTAACTCAATAGATAACATTATTACAGAAGATGATGATAACATTGTTTTTAATAGAACTAATTTATCTGGTGCAGATGCTGGAGATAAATTACAATTAGAAGCCGCAATAGTTGATGCAAATGTATTATTAGAAGAAGGAACTCCAGTTAGTGATGAAGATGAGGTGCGAGCAGACACAGATGTAATTTTATTAGAAGACACACTTGCAGACAGTGAACCAGATATTTCAATTTCAAATGGTACTAGAAGTGCAACAACATCTGGATTTTATAGTCGTAGGTTTACTGATATTGGTCAGTTTGTTATTAAAGGAGAAAGTGATTTATTTTCTGGGAGTTTTGATTTTACTGGTATAGATAAGATGCCTTTAAATCATAATGATGAGTCTTTAGGAAAAAAATATACATTGTATAGTATGAATCCAGATTTTACTGACCAATACAGATTTACATATAGTGTTACAGTATTGTATTATGAAGAACTAGAAATATCGGAAACTGACCCCATAACTTCAACCACGACAACACATAAAATAAGAAGTAGTATAAAAACATTTTCTGCAACATTAACACACGCTGTGATAAATGATTTATCATTTATAGGAAGATATGTAAGTAGTTATTATGCACAAAATAGAATACAATTAGAAGATGATGAAGATGGAATAAATGATGAAGCATTTATATTATTAGAGGATGAAAACTTTGTTATTACAGAGTAATAGTATAAATAATCATAGGAAAAGAATATGGCATTTAATTACACACCAGGCACAGCTTGTAGAATTGGCGACATAGATTTAGTTCATTGTAGTACACCACACCGTATGCAAGGTTCACCTAATGTTTTTGCAGAAAGTTTGCCTTGGAGTTGTCAAGGACATTTAAATACACCACATCTATTACCTTGTATATTGGGTTGCTGTGGTCATTTAGCTCCGATTGCAAAAGGTTCTACCACTGTATTTGTTAATGGTTTAGGTGCTGGTAGAGTAGGTGATGGTATAGCTGGTTGCACACAAGTTTTTGCATCTGATAATAAAACTGTTTTTGCTGGTGCTGGTGGTGGTGCAGTAACTGGAAGTCAAGTTGACCCTCAACAGATAATTGATGATAGAATTCAAGCAGTATTTGAAGGGACGGCCGCATAATGTCATTAACTGGAAATTTATTATTTGATGCACAAATAAATAACGAGAGACGAAGTAATCGTATCTTTAAGGATTTGAGTTTAAACTTTAATCAGAATCCAGTTACTAAAGATATTACTAAAGTTACAGATGTAGAGGCAATCAAAAGAAGTGTTAGAAATCTTATATCATTAAATCATTATGAAAAACCTTTTCACCCAGAGATAGGTTCTAATATTAGACAATCTTTATTTGAACCTTTAAACACATTAACTGCTGGAGTATTAACTCACAACATCACTAATGTTTTAGAAACACACGAACCAAGAATTTTATTACATAGAGTTGATTGCACACCAGACATAGACAGAAATGCTTATAATATTAGATTAGACTTTTTTATTATTAATGCAACAACTGAACTAATATCATTTGAGTTTATACTAGAGAGAATAAGATAATGGCAAATAAAGAAAGATTAAGAATTACAGAATTAGATTTTGATGGTATCAAAAGTAATTTAAAAACATTCCTAAAAAATCAAACAGAATTTACAGACTACGACTTTGAAGGTTCTGGTATGAATGTCTTATTAGATGTTCTTGCATACAACACGCACTATCAAGCTATGAACGCAAACCTTATGGGTAATGAGATGTTTCTTGATACTGCACAACTTCGTTCTTCAGTCGTATCACACGCAAAACTATTAGGTTATAAAGTAAGAAGTTCACGAGCACCTAAAGCAATAGTTAATGTAGAGGTTAGTTCACTTACTGGCATAACAACTGCAACAATACCAAAAGGTTTTTCTTTTCAATCATCTATTGATAATGTTCCTTACTTTTTTATTACAAATGAAGCAGTTACTAAATCAAGAGAAAATAATGTATTAAGATTTGAAGGATTAGAAGTATTTGAGGGAACATTAATCACAACAAGATATACTGTTGATGCAGATAACATTGACCAAAGATTTATAATTGCAGATACAAAAGCAGATATGTCAACTCTTAAAGTTACTGTACAAAACTCTTCAACCGATTCAACTACTCAAACATATACAGAATCTGCTGACATAGTTCAAGCAACATCTACATCTAATGTATTTTTTATACAAGAGGTTGAAGATGGACAACACGAAATATTATTTGGTGATGGTGTAATAGGTAAAAAATTAACTGATGGTAATATAGTTGTTTTAGAATATATTGTTACTAACGAAACTTTAGCTAATGGTGCAGGCAGTCTTACTGGTTCTTCACAGATTTCTGGTTCTACTGCATATACTGTTACGACAACATCTGCAGCCACTGGTGGTGCAACAAGAGAAACTATTGATAGTATTAAATTTAATGCACCTTTAGATTACTCTGCACAAAATAGAGCAGTCACAGTAAATGATTACAAAGTATTTGTAAGACAAGTATTTCCAGATACTGCAGCTGTTTCAGTTTGGGGTGGTGAAGATAATGACCCACCAAAATATGGAATAGTTTATATCTCTATTAAAACAAATGATGGAAACACATTAACTAATTCTCAAAAGTCTACAATACAAAATTCTTTAAAACCATATAATGTTGCATCTATTAGAACAGAAATAGTTGACCCAGAAACTATTCAAATTAGATTAACAACTAATTTCAAATACAATTCTACAATCACTACAAAAACAGTTAATGATTTAAATGCATTAATTGTAACAACACTTACAACTTATAGTGCAGACACTTTAGAACAATTTAATTCACAATTTAGATTTTCAGATTTGATTGGACAAATAGATGATACTGATAGTGCAATAACTTCAAATGTAACTACTATTCAAATGTCTAAAATAATCACACCAACTCTCAACACCAATTCATCATATACAGTAAACTTTGGCAATTCAATATATAATCCTCATAGTGGTCACGAAGCTGTTGTATCATCAACTGGATTTAAAGTAAGTGGTAATGATAACGAACTTTTTATTGATGACACAGATGGTACATTAAGAACTTATTATTTTGTTGGTACAACGAAGACTATTGTAGATGCAAATTTTGGTACTGTTGATTATATTACTGGTAAAGTATCTATACCTAGTGCAAAAATAACAAGTATATCTAATGTTGATGGTGCAACATCTACACAAATTAGAATAGTTGCAGTTCCATCATCTCCAGATATAATACCTTTGAGAAATAATATATTAGAAATAGATTTACCTAATTCAACTGTTAATGGAAAAGTAGACACTGCAACCTCAAGTTCTGGTTCGTCTGTTGCAACAACATCGGCTGCTGTAACAACTGCTGATACATCAACATCTTATATTACTACTGGAAGTAGTTCCTCAAGTGGTTACTAATGTCTTCTACATTTGATAAAAAAATATCACCTTTATTACAAGAATTCGTTCCAGAGTTCTTAAAATCTGACCACCCTAAATTTGTAAAATTTTTAAAAGATTATTATAGATATCTTGAGTGTGGACAACTAACCATTTCTGGTGATGTCAATTATGTGTTACAAGAAACTACATCTAATAATTATATTTTAAATGAGAAAGGTGATGAGAATGTTGTATTAGAAGATTCTGTTGCAAAGTTTACAGTTGGTGAAACAATCAAAGGTATTACATCTAATGCAACTGCGACAGTTTTAATTGATGACTTTGATGACAATCAAGTATTATACATTACTTCACAAAATAAATTTGAAACTAATGAAGAAATTCAAGGTTTAACTTCTAATGCCCGAGCTAAAATTACACAGTTTCGTGGTAATCCAATACAAAACATTCAACAACTTTTAGATTATGCAGATGTTGATAATACCATATATGATTTTCTAACTCAATTTAGAGATTCATTTTTAGAAGGTATTAGTGAAACACTTGCAAGTGGTGTATCAAAAAGACAATTAATAAAAACAATAAAAGATTTATATACTTCTAAAGGTACTATTGATGGTCACAAATATTTCTTTAGATTATTATTTGATGAAGAAGCTGAAATAGTATTTCCAAGAGATAATATGTTAAGAGTTTCTGACGGTTTCTGGGACTCAGAAATTGTTATGAAAGTTATTGAAACAGGCACATCAGACTTTGGTAGTCTTTCTAATAAAATAATAACTGGTAGAACATCTGGTGCAACAGCAAGAATCACGACAGTCACTAAATTTACAGAGGGTGGTAATGCGTTTGCACAATTAAGAATTGCAGATAACTCTATTACTGGAACATTTCAAATTGGTGAAACTGTTTTTGGAACAGACCCTAATAATGATTTTGATATTTTTGCAGTCATACAAGAAATTGTTTCTGGTGTTGATATTACTAGAAGTGGACAGTATTATGAAATCAATGACCCAGTAACTGTAATAGGTGGTGATGGTTTTGCAGAAATGGTTGTTGCAGATGTATCAAAAGGTAAGATAGATGAAATAGTAATTGATGATACTGGTACTGGTTATACAAATGGAGCTCAACTTCAATTTGATAATAGTGATACAGATGGTACTGGTGTAGAAGCAAATGTTGATATTGTAGGTGGTTCAATACAATTAGAAAACGCAACATCTGGTGATAACATTATTACTGATGAAAGAGAAAGTATTATTGTTGATGATGTCGGTGATATAGAACAAGAAGATGCAACCTTTGAAAATGTAAATATAGTTTTAAATAGAACTGCAACTCCCCACACAGATGCCGGTGATAATATAATTATTGAAACACCAGTTGACCCAGACAACTTCATTACAAATCATATTCAAATAGAAGATGATTCTGATGGTGTCACTAATATAATTTTTGATAGAACAGATGCAACTGGGTCAGATGCAAATTCAAAAATACTTACAGAGGATTCTGTTGTTACGAGTGCAATACAAACTGGTGTGTTAGTCGGTGAAGAAACAAATTCATCTGAAAGATTTAGACAATCACTACCAGTAGATAACAATAACGATTTTATATTAGAAGACGAATTAGGAAACTTTAGATTACTAAGAGAAGAATCTGAACCAGAGTTCTTGATATTAGAACAAGATGCAACTGTTGATCACATAGTTCTTGATGGTACTGATACAAATAGTGCTAACGAAAATGATAATATAGTTCAAGAGAATGATGGTGCTTCTAGAATCACTATGGAATTGTCAGATAGTGATGATGTATTACTATTTGAAAATGAACAGTTTACACAATTAGAAACTGCAACATTACCGTCACAAGAACAAGGTGAGATAAGAAGAATAAGAATTACAAATGAAGGTAATGGTTATACTAAATTACCATCTATAACTGTATCTGGTGGTACTGGTGCAAAACTTCTTGCAAAATCTAATACTGGAGTTGGTGGTGTTACAGAAGTAGGTATTAGAAACTTCGGTTCTGGGTATAAGAACGATTCTGTTTATCACATATTAGAAGATGCAACTGTTACTGGTGAAGCAATATCTGGCCAAAAAATATTATTAGAAAATGAGGGTGAAGGTGATGCAATCTTAAATGAAGATACAGTAAGAGATTCTGTAAGATTTAATAAAACTGTATTAGTAAAAGACATTGTTGGAACATTTGTTGCAACAGAAGGTTTAACATCATCAGAAGGAACTATTGTTTCCTTTGATAGTGCAAAACAAACCATTAAAATAAATTCAACACATACACCAGAAGAGGATGATTTAATTACAACTGGTACTGCAAGTGGAATAGTTGTACAATGTTTAACAGCTGATGGTGATTTAACAACTGGTGCAACTGGTAGAACAACTGGTAACTTCATAGGTTCAAAAGGATTTGTATCTGAAGATACTATGAGAATTCAAGACTCGTATTATTATCAAGATTTTTCTTATGTTGTGAAAATAGGTGAATCAATTAATGAGTGGCGTGATAGTATTAGAACTGCGACACACCCTGCTGGGTTTGCAGTATTCGGACAAGTTACTATTGCATCATTAGTCAATGCACAACTTAAAATACCTACTGGTTCTGAGATTTCTGGATTTGTAGGTGATACTGAAACATTTACTCCAGAACTTGCATCTACACTTACAACTCTATTTACAACTGTATTTGGTCGTAGGTTGGGTACAACAAATGATGGTACAACTTTAAATACAGCACCAGCTATTGGTTATCAAGAAAATACAAGTGGGGGTGGAACAGTATTACCATCTGGTAAAAGAGAACTAACATTATCAAGTTCTGTATCTATTACTATGGGTGGTGCAACATCATCATCATTTGCACCTTTCTTAGTTAATCTTGCAAAATATGGATTTATGCAAGAGGGATTTTTAGGTGATGATGAAAATGTAGATACTTATTTTACTATTGACCAATTTAAAGATGTTAAAATAAATGAAGTATCAGTAACTGGTGGATTTAGTGATACTGATGAAGAAAACTTTGATTCCACAACAAGGTTCTTTGATGAAAGTAGAAACTTTATACCAAACTCTGCATTTACTACAAGAATTAATGTACCACCAAGAGGTGAATTAAGAATTACTAAAACTGGTATGTTCCAAACATTTGATATGGACTTTAGAACATTTGATGATATTAGACAAACATTTGATGAAGATAATGCTGGTGGTAAGACAATAGATACATTGGGTCAAGAGTTCTTAGACTTCTCTGAGACACAAAAAACATTTGATTCAACAAGTACGAAGTTTGATGTAGGTTTTGCTGGATTAACTAATCCACTAGACTTCTCACAGACATTATATAAATTTGATGATACACTAGGTGGTGATTATGCAAGATTTGATGCAGACTTTAGTGTTTCACAAACTGCAAACATAACAACTACATTTGATGCAAGTGCATTTAGATTTGATGCAACTTTATCAGATATGGGATTAACTTTTGATAATACTGCAACTTAATCATTATAAATAAAAGTAGATAATAGGAGATATAGGAATGGCATATCAATCTATCGGACTTGGAAGTTCAGCAAATGATGGGACAGGCGATACCCTCAGAGCTGGAGGTGACAAGGCAAACGATAACTTTGTAGAACTGTACACATTATTAGGTACTGGTTCTGCTTTAACTTCTGGGATGAGTGCAACTGCAACCGTAGTTACATTAACAGCCCCAGTAATCGCTACAAGTTTAGACCTTAATGGTTCTGAACTTATTTTAGATGTTGATGCAGATACTTCAATAACTGCTGATTCAGACGATACAATAGATTTTAAAATAGGTGGTGCTGATATATTTCAGATGACTGCAACTAAACTTGACCTTAATGGTAAAGAATTAGTTTTAGATGCAGACGCTGATACATCTATCACTGCTGATGTAGATGATACTATTCACTTTAAAATAAATGGTGATGATGATATCATTTTCACAACTGGTATTATTGATGTAAAAAATAGTGGTGCAAAATCACAAGTAAGATTATATTGTGAGAGTTCAAATGCACACTATGTTGCAATAGAATCTCCAGCTCACGCTGTATATTCTGGTAATGTCACAGTCACACTACCAAACAAAACATCAACACTTCAAGGTTCATCAACTGAAACCATAACTGGTGCTGGTGGTTCTAACGCACTAGATAAAGATACTGAAGTATCACTTCTAAACACAGCTAGTGGTACTGCTGGACTTACTCTTGCAACTGGTCGTTTTGTTGGTCAAAGAAAAATAATCATTATGACTGTTGCTGGTAACAATGCAACAATGACACAATCAAATGGTAACTTAAACTCTACCAATGTTTCTACAAGTATTGTATTTAATGCAATCGGTGAAAGTGTTGTTTTAGTTTACAATGGTGCAAACTGGAATGTAGTTTCTAGTAACGGTGCAACCATATCATAGGATAAATTATGGCTGTCTTTCAACTTCCAACTGATGGTATCGCAGACGGTGCCATCACAACTGCTAAGATTAATGCATCAGTTAGTCTTGGTGCATCTGTTAATATTATTCTTAACGGAACAGATGGTGGAGGTTCTAATGCTGGTGATAATTTAATCCTTGACGGTACAGATGGTGCTAGTGCTAATGCTGGTGATAAAGTTCAATATAATGATGTCCTAGATGCAAATGCCATTCCCCAATCTTTCGGACAATCAGCACAGTTTAGAGCAAACATTAAATTTTTAAATGAAACACTTACAATTCCTCAAGGAGTCAATGCAATGGCAGTCGGGCCTATTACGGTTACTTCTGGTAATACATTGACAATAGAGGGAGATGTTGTTATACTTTAGGTAGATTTTATGGGTACATTAAAAGTAGATAATTTACAAAAAGAAGACGGAACAGCTATTATTACTGATGGTGTGATTCCAACTACAATATTAAAAAATTCTAGTGTTGGTATGGTTAAATTATTTCAAGGTAGTGCAGCTTCTGCTGCTTCATTTGAAATAAACAGTACATACATTAATTCTACTTATGACAATTATTTAATCTTTATAGATGCAACACCAGTTACTGATGCACAGTATTTACGAATGAGATTTTTGCATAGTGATTCTGCTCATACTGGTAGTGATTATTTTTATGAAGCAGAAGTTCATTCAAGTTCAACACATTCTTACGACCACGATGCCGCTGACCATATAAGATGTTGTCATCAAACTCCAGGCAATGCAACTGGTGAGGGTATAAATGTTTTTTGTACTTTGACACAAGTAAATAGTACCTCTAGACCA
>CESF01022359.1_pt1 | contig 15633 bp, 18 predicted proteins | sample 356331 | NCBI WGS metagenome assembly CESF01 (sample SAMEA2621779, study PRJEB7988) | marine metagenome | biome: marine biome (ENVO:00000447); feature: surface water layer (ENVO:00002042); material: "saline water (ENVO:00002010), including plankton (ENVO:xxxxxxxx)" | depth 5 m
TTGATATTGTCTCAGCACCCCCAGCTATGACGGTATCATAGCAACCTGCCATAATTTGACTTGCTGCCATTGATATTGATTGGAGTCCTGAAGAGCAATATCTATTAATAGTTGTGCCTCCAGTAGTTATAGGTAGCTTAGATAGAACAGCTGCATTCCTAGCTATATTATGTCCTTGAGCCCCTTCTGGATTTCCACATCCCATAATAATATCTTCAACATCTTCAGGGGGTAAGTTTGGGTTCCTATCCAACATAGCATTGATAATATGAGCTAGCATTTCATCTGGCCTAGTCATATTAAATCCGCCTCTGTGAGACTTCGCTAATCCTGTTCGAACGCTATCAACAATAACTACATTTTTCATAATTTCTCCAATAAAATCTAAACTATTCTAGACTATCTTCTTCCTTTCTTAAAGCTTTATACCAATCAGGTATTAAATCAATTTCCAGATCTTTTGCTTTCTTTAAAACGTAAGGAATTGAAATAGGACTAAAGGGGAGAATTAATAATATGCCTAGCCCGAAACTCCTTAAAACCTGTTTAAGCTGATAATTTGCTTTTTTAATCTCATTATTAGTTGCAGTTCCATCTATATGTTTCATATATATATCTAGCATGCGCCTATTTTCATCAGTCTCTTCAATGAATGAATGTTTGACTCTCAAGATGTATTGTTTAATTTTTTTTGCATTCATATGATTTTAAATATTATGCTACATTTAATAATTAAGATGAAGAAATCTGATAGAGCAAATATTGTCATAAAAATTCTAGATAAATTTTATCCAGAAACCCCTATCCCGCTTAATCATAATAGTGTTTACACATTGCTAATCGCTGTTCTTTTATCTGCACAGTGTACTGATGAGAGGGTAAATCAAATAACACCAAAACTATTTTCAATTGCATCAGATCCAAAGAGCATGTCAAAACTTACAATTGATAGTATTTATAAAATTATTAAGCCATGTGGTTTAGGACCTCAAAAATCAAAAGCAATCAAAGAACTTTCAAAAATCTTAATGAACAAATTTAATGGTGAAGTTCCAAATAATTTTATAGAACTTGAAAAGCTTCCTGGCGTAGGACATAAAACTGCCTCAGTTGTAATGAGCCAAGGCTTTGGAATTCCAGCATTTGCTGTTGACACACATATACACAGATTAGCTCAAAGATGGGGTTTAACGAATGGAAAAAATGTTAAACAAACTGAAAAAGATCTCAAGAATATTTTCCCAGAAAAAGCATGGAACAAACTCCATTTACAAATTATTTTTTGGGGAAGAGAATACTGTTCAGCAAGGTCATGCTATGGCCTTAGTTGCAAAGTATGCAAAGCATGTTATCCAAAAAGAACAAAACCTTTTGTGCACAAAAAGCCTTAGATAATATAAAATTGAGTTTAATTCTTTATTTTAATAATCATGAAATCATCAAGAAGCGATAGTATTTTTTCTAATTCAAATTCGATAAAAGATTATGATTCAGATTTGTGGGCATCATTTGAGCATGAGGCTAGTAGACAAGAAGATCATATAGAGCTTATTGCATCTGAAAACTATGCCTCAAAAAGAATTCTTGAAGCACAAGGATCTATTCTTACAAATAAATATGCTGAAGGATATCCATCAAAAAGATATTATGGTGGATGCGAAAATGTTGATATTGCAGAAAATCTTGCAATTGAGAGAGCTAAAGAACTTTTTAAAGCAGATTATGCAAACGTTCAGCCTCACTCAGGTTCCTCAGCAAATGCTGCAGCCTATTTAGCTCTATTGGAACCAAACGATACTATTTTAGGCATGAGTTTAGATCACGGAGGTCATCTGACTCATGGATCAAAAGTAAACTTCTCTGGGAGAAACTATAAAAGCTTTCAATATGGTCTTCATCCTGAAACCAATGATATAAATTATGACGAAGTAAGATCACTTGCAAAGAAACATAATCCAAAATTGATTATTGCAGGATTTTCTGCTTATACAGGAATTATTGATTGGCAAGAATTTAGAAAAATTGCTGATGAAGTTGGAGCTTATTTTTTAGTTGATATGGCTCATGTTTCAGGTCTTGTAGCTGCTAATTTATATCCATCCCCTATTCCATATGCTGATGTTGTTACATCAACCACACATAAAACACTAAGAGGACCGAGATCTGGAATCATTCTTGCCAAAACAAATGAAGAAATAGAAAAAAAATTAAACTCTGCTGTTTTCCCTGGATCACAAGGCGGGCCTCTAATGCATGTAGTTGCTGCTAAAGCTTTATGTTTTAAAGAAGCTCTAGAACCTGAATTTAAAATCTATATTCAACAAGTTATGGATAATGCAAAAATTATGGCAAAAACAATTATGTCAAATGGTATTGATATTGTTTGCGATGGAACTGAAAATCACATTGTGCTAGTTGATCTAAGATGTAAAGGTATAACAGGCAAGGACTTGGAAAGAGTTTTAGGAAATGTAAACATAACTGTTAATAAAAATTCGGTTCCAAATGATCCTGCATCACCATTTGTTACCTCTGGAATCAGAATTGGAACCCCCGCTGTAACTACAAGAGGTTTTAAAGAAAAAGAAATAATTCAAATTAGCAATTGGATCTCAAATATTATTAATGATTTTGAAAATATGGAATTGCAAAAAAGTATTAAAGAAGAAGTACACAATCTTACAAGTAATTTTCCAGTATATAATGTTTAAATGTTCTGTCCTTTTTGCCAAGCTGAAGATACCAAGGTAATTGACTCTAGATTAGTTACTGACGGAACACAAATCAGAAGAAGAAGATCTTGTGAAGTCTGTCAATCAAGATTTACAACATTTGAGACAGCTGATCTTGCTCTACCAAGAGTTATAAAAAGCAATGGTGAAAGGCAGCCATTTAATGGTTCCAAATTAAAGAAAGGTATGTTGAGAGCTCTTGAAAAAAGACCTTTATCTGTAGAAGAAATTGATTCTGTATTTGGAAAAATCTTGAAAGAAATAAGAACAAGAGGTGTTCGTGAAATTAAATCTATTGAAATTGGAGAAATTATGATGAACGCTTTAAAAGATGTAGATAGTGTTGCCTACGTTCGTTTTGCTTCTGTTTATAGAGATTTTCAAGATATAAAAGATTTCTCAGAAGAAATAAACTCACTTAAAAAGGAAAGTCCTAAAAATAAAAAATCAAAAAAATGAATTACGAAGAACTAATGCTTCGTGCAATCACTAAGGCAAATAAATTTAAATACACCGCAAAGCCAAATCCAGTTGTAGGCGCAATAATTATTCAAGGAAGTGAAATAATTTCAGAGGGTTATCATGAGGTCTATGGTAAAAATCATGCTGAAATCAATGCAATTGAAGAGGCACAAAAACATCTAGGTAAAAAATTTGAGAACTTTTCAGATTTATCACTAATATGCACTTTAGAACCTTGCAGTCACGTTGGAAAAACAGGTTCATGTGCAGAATTTATAGTTAAGAAAGGTTTCAAAAAGGTTATAATTGGTGCCATTGATCCAAATCCAAAAGTTGCAGGTCGTGGTATAAAAATCTTAGAGAGTAATAATATCGAGGTTGAATATGGTTTATTTGGGGATCTTGTAGAGAAACAAAATAAGAACTTCTTTTATAAACATAAAAATAATAAGCCTTACATTACAGTTAAAATTGCATCTTCACTTGATGGCATGTCTCATATTGATACCGAAAGAGTTTTTATAACTTCTGAATCATCCAGAAATGACATTCAAAAAATTAGAGCTGATCATGATGCCATTTTGACTGGTGGAAATACTTTGAGAAATGATGATCCAGACATGAATGCACGTGTTGATTTTTCGGTAAATCCAGCTAAAAAGATTTTATTAACAAGCAAGCCATATAGCAATAAATCAAAATTCTTTAAAAATGCTTGCGTTGATGTTTTTGAAATTAATAATTTAAGTAAAATTATTGATTCATATAAAGAAAATGAAATATGTTCAATTTTAGTAGAAGCAGGACCAAAGTTAGTAAATTCATTTCTTAAAGAGGGAATAGTTGACGAGTTAATTGTTTATACCTCAGAAAAAAAACTTGAAAAAAGAGGAGTTAATTGGTTTCAAGAAAATAATGCTATTGAAAATTATGGTTTTAAATTAGAATCCTCATATAAAATTGATACCGATTTAAAAGAAATATTTAAAAAAGATGGATAAAAGCAATATCTTAGAAATAATACAAGATATCCAAGATGGGAAGATGGTTATTATTGTTGATGATGAGGCAAGAGAAAATGAGGGTGATTTAGTTTGCGCTGCAGATTTAGTTACTCCTGAAATTATTAATTTTATGGCATCAAAGGGCAAGGGCTTGATTTGTCTTCCAATGAGTACAGATTTATGTCAAAAATATGATCTCCAAATGATGACAAATAACAATAGAGCTGCAAATAAAACAGCTTTTACAGTATCAATCGAGGCTGCGGAAGGTATTACTACAGGAATATCTGCAGCAGACAGATCTCATACAATCAAAACAGCATTAGATAAAAATTCAAAGCCCTCAGATATTGTTCAGCCAGGACATGTTTTTCCTTTGAAAGCAATGAAAGGTGGTGTTCTTAGCAGAGCTGGTCATACTGAAGCAGCTTGCGACTTAGCAAAATTAGCTGGGTTACAACCCGCAGGTGTTATTTGTGAAATTATGAATGACGATGGAACAATGGCTCGAAGAGATGATCTAATTAAATTTGGTGAAAAAAATAATATCAAAGTTGGCACCATTGCAGACTTAATTGACTATAGGCTATCTATGGATGCAACTGTAGAGTCTGTTCTTGATAAAGATGTGAAAAATGAATTTGGTGAATTTAAATTAAATGTATGGAGAGATAAAATACATGATGAATATCATTTTTCTCTTTCAAAGGGTGATATTGAATCAGTCGAATCACCACTGGTTAGAGTTCAAACTCAGAGCATTCTTCAAGACACTTTAGGAATAGATGAACTTGGTAAAAATTGGTCTATCAAGGATTCACTAAAAAGAATTTCTGCTGAAGGAACTGGGTTATTTGTTTTAATTAATTATACGGATGCTAAAAGCTATTGGTTAAACAAGCTTGAAGAGAAAGAAATTCAACCAAAAAGCAATAGAAGAGTTATTGGGGTGGGTTCTCAAATTTTAAGAGCATTGAACTTAAAGAAAATTACTGTTTTAGGAACTCCTACTAAATATAATGCTGTATCGGGCTTTGATATTGAAATAACAGGTTTTGTAAATGACTAAAAAAATTTTAATAGTTCACACATCTTGGTACGAAGAATATGTATCTGAAATGTTAAGTATATCTAAAGAGATACTTATAGATTTTGATTGCGTTATTGCAACTGCGCCTGGAGCTTTGGAGCTTGCTGCCTTAGCAAGTCACAAAATTCAAGATACTTCATTTGCAGGCATACTTTTTTTAGGCATAGTTATTAGAGGTGGAACCTCTCACTATGACCTAGTAACCAAAGAAGTCTTCAGGTCGATATCTGACCTATCTATGCATAATTGCAGTTTGGCATTAATAAATAATGTTATATGTGTTGAAAATAAGGAACAGTTAGAAGCAAGGCTTTCAAAAAATACAACCAATAACACAATATCTTTAATACAGCTTATTAATGAAAAATCTAGCTAATTTCAAGATAGCAGTTAGAACCAGAGAATATTTAATACAGGCTATTTTTCAAATGCTATTTGATCATCAGGAGGCTAAAAAAATAATAAAGCAATTCAAAGAAGAGCATAAGACGAAAAAAGTAGACTTTAAAATGTTTTCTTCCTCACTGAAATCAATCGAGAAAAATAAAGAAAAGATTGAGGATACTATTACCTCTTTGGATATAAAGAACTCAAGTATAGAACTTATTGATAAGTCAATTCTTTATTTTGCTATTAATGAGATGTCTTTTGGTAAGCTAGATAAACCTCTTACTATAGATGAATCTCTTAGGCTTTCAAAAAAATTTTCTAGCCCAGAATCATATAAATTTATAAATGCTAGTTTAGATAAGTTTCTAAAGTCTATTTAATACTATCTTGAAATCGTTTGATCTCTTGAGGGCCCTGTTGAAATAATAGAAGCGTTGCAATCTGAAAATTTTTCAATATATTCAATATATCTCTTAGCATTTTCTGGTAATTCTGAATATTCAGTAATGCCCTCTGTCGAAGACAACCATCCATCAAATTCTTTGTATACAGGCTCATCATTATCATATTCAATGCAAGCTTTTATAGTTTCCGTTTCATCAAGAACATCTAGTTTGGTTATGCATAAATCTGTTACAGAATTTGTAAAAACTGCTTTTTTAAGAGCTACTAAATCTAACCAACCGCATCTTCGAGGCCTTCCAGTGGTGGCACCAAATTCATTGCCTCTTTTAGCAAGCAGCTCACCATCTTTATCAAATAATTCAGTATGAAATGGGCCCTCTCCAACTCTGGTGGTATAAGCTTTGGATATTCCAATGATTTTGTTTATATATTTTGGACCAATACCCAATCCAGTTGATACGCCTCCTGCTGTTGTACTAGATGATGTTACATAAGGATATGTTCCATGATCTATGTCTAGCAGTGTTCCTTGAGCACCTTCAAATAAAATAGTTTTTTTATTTATTACCCAGTTATACATCATGTCTTGAGAATCAACACAGAATTCTTCGTACAAATGCTGATATTTTTTGATCTCATTCAGTACTTTATTAACATCATGAGGTTCATCTTTGTATAAATCTTTTAACAGTTGATTATGGTAATTAACTAAAAGTTCTACTTTTTCTTTTAAGGTATTATGATTTCCCAAGTCACCAAACCTAATAGCCCTTCTGCCAATCTTATCCTCATATGCTGGGCCAATACCTCTGCCAGTGGTTCCAATTGACTCTTTTTTATCTCTTGTTTGATCTATGGATACGTGAGTAGGCAAAATTAATGTACAAGCTGAACTTACAAAAAATCTATCCTTGAATTCAATTCCTCTGCTTTTAAGCTCATTTATTTCTTTGTCTAATGCATCTAAAGCTAAGACGACACCATTTCCTATTAAGCATTGTGCATTATGATGAAGTATTCCGGATGGTATTAAATGAAGAACAGTTTTTTGCCCGTTTACCTTAATAGTATGCCCGGCATTATGACCGCCTTGAAAGCGACACACAACATCTGTGTTCTCACTAAGATTGTCAACTATTTTACCTTTACCCTCATCACCCCATTGCAGTCCCAGGATTAGAGTATTTTCAGACAAAATAAGTCCTACTTTTCTTCTTTTTTGTCGTTAAGATATTTGAAAAATTCAGAATCTGAGTCAATCAACATAACATCAGATTTATTTTCAAATGTTTCAACGTAAGCTTTCATACTTCTTGTGAACTCATAGAATTCAGGATCTTGTGAAAATGATTTTGCATATATTGAAGCAGCTTGAGCATCGCCTTCACCCCTTAAAAGTTCTGATTTTTTATATGCTTCTGCCAAGATGACTACTTTGTCTTTATCAGCTATTGCTCTTATTTCTCTAGCAATCTCCTTACCCTCAGATCTTAATTCTTCAGCAAGTCTTTGTCTTTCAGTTCTCATTCTTTCATAAACAGAATTGCTTAAATTTGATGGGAGATCAATTCTTTTGACTCTGAAATCAATAATTTCAATACCCAAGTCTTTTACTTCATTATTTAATGACGTTAAAAGAATGTTCATTAATTCATCTCTTTCACCAGAAATAACCTCTTTAACAGTTCTTGTAGCAAAATTATCTTTTAAGGTTGCTTCAGATCGTTGTCCTAACAAGCTATTGAGACTGTTAAAACTTCCATTATTAGCCTTATAGAAAGTTAAAACATTTGTGATTCTGTATTTAATAAAAGAATCAACTAAAAGATACTTACTTTCCACAGTAAGAATCCTGTCAGGCTCTTCATCGAGAGTTTGAATTCGTGCATCATATTTTTTAACATCTTGAATTAATGGAATTTTAAAATGAAGTCCAACTGGGATATCTGGTCTCACGGCTTCACCAAATTGAAATACGATTGCTCTTTCTTTTTCGCTAACAATAAAGAAACTGTTATAAAGAAGTCCAAAAGTTAGCGCTCCAAGTACTAAATATAAAGTTTTTTTACTCATTATCATCACCTTTCTTTTTGTTTTCTTCCATTATTTTATCTAAAGGAAGATAAAGTAGATTATTTCCTCCTTCTACATCAACCATAATTTTTGTTGAGTTAGAAAGAACTGACTGTAAAGCGTCAAGATATAATCTATTTCTAGTAACTTCGGGAGCTTTTAAATACTCGGCAAGAAGTTTATTAAATCTTTCAACCTCACCTTCAGCTTTCGCAACTACTTCTTCCTTATAGGCTTCAGCCCCTCTTATTCTTGCTTGGGCCTGTCCACGTGCCTCTGGGACAATTGATAAAGCATACCTTTCAGCCTCATTTTGAAGCCTTTCCTTATCTTCTCGTGCTGCAACAACATCGTCAAATGCATTCTTAACAGCTGCAGGTGGATCCGTCTTTTCAATGTTAATTTGCTGAACAAATAAACCGGTTTCATAATTATCAAGATATTCTTGAAGTCTGGCCTGAACCTCCACAGCGATATTCTCTCTTCCAACCGTTAATGTTTGATCAAGAGTATTATCTCCAACAACATGTCTTAATGCGCTTTCAATTGCATTTCTGAGACTTCCCTCTGGATCATTAACATTTAGTACAAAATCTTTTAAATTAGCAATCCTATACTGAGCTGAAACAGTTACATCAACTATGTTTTCATCTTTTGTTAACATACTATTCGTTTGCGAATATCTCCTCGTTAATGAAACATTCTCAATGTACCTTTCATCAATTCCAGCAAACCTAAAATTCAAACCTTCTTCTTGCTCCTCATAAAAAGAGCCAAATCTAAGAATGACTGCTCTTTCAGAGGCATCAAGCTGATAAATACTCTGCGATGCATAGATTATAGAAAATCCAAATAAAGCATACATTAGAATTCTTGAAGAGCTAAACCTAGAACCACCACCTTTTCCACCATCACCTGAACCATTGCTATTCGATTTTTTTCTGCCAAGAATAGATGAAAACTTCTTCATAAGCTCATCAAAATCTGGAGCATCATTTTTGTTACCCCATGGATCTTTGTCTTTGTTGTCCCAATTCACTTTTAATTACCTCGTTTTTTTTATCTATTATAAACTTATGTTGGGGTTTATTATCAGATTTAAAGTAAAGATATTATCTTTTTAAATCTATCTTCTATGACTTTTACCTCATTAATTTGAATTTCAGTATACTCATCCCAGCCTCTTATCCAGGTTATCTGTCTTTTAGCAAGTTGTCTTGATGCAAATAGCGCCTTTTGAAATAAAGTTTTCTTATCATATTTTCCATCAAGATAATCAAAAATCTGTTTGTAATTCACAGATTTTCTTATTGGATGATTAGCTGGAATATTGTATTCTTCTAACAAAGTCAAAGCCTCTTCTTCCAAGCCATCTGACAGAATCCTCTTCAATCTTTCTTCAATGCGGTCGTGAATAATCTCTCTTTCATCTAACACTCCGAATTGACTAATCTCATACTTTTCAGAAAGTGGATTCTTTTTGCTTTCTTTAATAAGTTTGCTTAGAGGTTTTTCAGTTTTTTCAATGACTTCAAGTGCTCTAATTATTCGTATCTCATCATTTTTATTTAATTGTTTTGCATACTCAGGATCTTTATCATTTAACAAACTAAATAAAAAATGCGTTTTGTTTTTTTCTTTAAGCTTTAAAAGCCTTTCTCTGAAATTGTTATCTCTTTGAGGCAATTCGTGCATCCCATCCAATAGCGACTTGAAATACATCATGGAGCCACCAACAAATAATGGTAATTTATTTTCTGAATGTGATTTATCTATGATTTTTTTTGCTAGGCTGTAAAAGTCTGCAACAGTAAATATCTCGCTAGGATTTATAATATCAACCATCTCATGAGGAAATCTTTTTAAAGTACTTTTACTTGGTTTTGCAGAACCAATATCACATCCCTTATAAACCATTACGGAATCCACGCTAATTATTTGAACTGGGAAATTTTGACCAAGCCTTATAGCTAAATCTGTTTTGCCAGATGCAGTTGGGCCAAATAAGAAGACAATTGGTAGTTTAGTATTAATTTTTATTTAAAGATTAGAGAGCGTCTTCATTAGTTTCACCTGTTCTTATTCTAACGACCTCATCGATTGGAGAAATAAATATTTTCCCATCTCCTATCTTTCCTGAGGCTGAGGACTTAATTATAGCTGCTTTAACTTGATCAACCATATCATCTGAAACAGCTATTTCAATTTTAATTTTTGGAAGGAAATCAATTGTATATTCTGCTCCTCTATACAATTCGGTATGCCCCTTTTGCCTTCCAAAACCTTTTACTTCTGTCATTGTCATTCCTGAAACACCGATTTCATCAAGAGATGCTCTTACTTCTTCAACTTTAAATGGTTTAATTATTGCTGTTACTAACTTCATAATATAATTAATTTATTAAATTTTTAATTTGTTTGTATTGCTCTTCTGATGAGCCCTGATTTTCATCTATTACCTTTAAAGCATTATCTATTAAATGCTTTCGTAATTCATTATTTTCAAGTAATTTTTTGTATACATCTGATAACTGATTGGGATTTTCTATTTGAAGACACGCATTCCTTGCTAAAAACAAATCCAATACATCTTTAAAATTTTTCATATATGGACCAACTATGAAAGGATTTTTATTAAATGCAGCTTCAATAATATTATGGCCACCATATCTACTAAAAAGACTTCCTCCAATAAAAGAAGCTCTAGATAATTTATATAAAGAATTGAGAAGTCCAGTTGAATTAATTACGACAACATCATTAACGTTAGTATTAAAATTCAAATCTGAAGATACTTCATAACATATATTGTTATCAATTAATATTTCACTAATAGCATTTGCTCTTTCTGGGTGCCGAGGAACTAAAATAAGTTTTAAGTCAGTGAATTCTTCTTTTAGCTTCTTGTAAGATTCAATTACTACTTCATCTTCGCCTTTGTGTGTGCTTGCGGCGAGTATATAGTTATTTATATGAGTAATTCTGTTTAAGTCTAAACTCTCCTCCAGTTCAAAATCAAATTTTGTTGAGCCAACTCTTACAACAATATCACTATTAATTCCTAAACCTTTAAAGCGATCTACATGATCGTTACTTTGAGCTAAAATCAATGAAAATTTATTCAAAGTACTATATGTAAGAGACTTAAATATTTTGTATTTTTTAGATGATGACTCTGAAAGCCTAGCATTAGACAATATAATTGGCATACTTCTTTTCCAGCATTCATGAACCATTGATGGCCATATTTCAGTTTCAAATAAAATTAATGCTTTAGGTTTAAATGTATTTAAAAAACTTTTAACAAAAAATTGTAGATCCCATGGTGCATAAACAATTAATAGTTGATTATCATAAATTTTTTTTGCTTCTCTTAATCCTGTAGGCGTAGAAACAGAAAGAATAACATTGTTATCCTTTAATAATTTTTTAACGATTACTTGAGAGCTTATTACTTCGCCTAAACTAACTGCATGAAACCATATTGAGCCATGGCTATATTCTCCCTTATGCAACCCGAGCCTTTGAAAAAAATTTTTCGCATAATCTTTATCTTTAAGATTTTTGAAAAACAATCTTATTGCCAAGATTGGCAGCAAAATAAATATAATACAATTGTATAAAAATAATCTCATTAATAATTTATAGCCTTAATGATGTAATAATACATCTTAATAGTATATGAATAATGCATTTTTAATAATTCTAATTGCTTTTTGGAGATCGTTAATACTTCTTCCAAGAGTATGTCATATTGTTTTATCAAATATTATTGGGTCTCTTTTGTATATTGCTCCTTTAAAAAGAAATAAATATAGCAAAATAAATATTGACTTTTGTTTTCCAAATAAAAGCGAATCAGAACGCAAAAAAATTTTTAAAAAAAACATAATGTTATCAGGGCATATCCTTACTGATACTGGTATTTCATGGTTTTGGAGTGACGAAAGAATAAAAAAAAATATTAAATACGAAATAACTGGATTGGATAAACTATTAGCAGAACAAAGTGCTGAGAAAGGCGTGCTTTTGTTTTTTAAGCATTCCTTACATTTGGAACTAGATTCAAGAATAATTGGTATGCATGCCAAAATATATGGAGTTGAAAGAAAACATAACTCTGAGTATTTTCAATCAATTCAAAATCAAGGAAGACTTAAAAGCATGGTTGATGTTGTTGACCGAAAAAATACTATTAGATTTATAAAATGGCTTAAGGGTGGGAAGACAGTTCTATATGCACCAGATCAAGATTATGGAATGAATAAATCAAGGAGGGTGAATTTTTTTAAAAATCCTGCAGCCACCGTTTCAGCACCATATAAAATTATTCAAAGAACTAAATGTAAGACGTATTTTCTTAATAGTTATATAAAAGAAAATAAATTATGCCTTGATATTGAAGAGTTAAATTTTAATGATATTGATGAATTAAATTTCTTAGAAGACTTAAATAAATTTATTGAAAATAAAATAAAATTAAACCCCCAAGAATATCTTTGGCAGCATAGAAGATTTAAATCAACCTTTAGGGATATGTATAAATGAGTGGTAGCGATATCGATAGCGTAAAAGGTTTTATGCCTAAACATGAAGGCAATGCTTTATTGAGTTGGGCTAAAAAATTCTCAAAAATTGGTCCAATTCTAGAAATAGGAACTTACTGTGGTAAATCAACTTTATATTTATCACAAGGTGCTTCTGCAAATAATGAAATTGTATTTTCAATTGATCATCATTTAGGATCAGAGGAGCATCAGCTTAATGAGGAGTATTTCGATGAGGAAATATATGATTTTTCAAAGAATAGAGTAAATACCTTTCCATTACTAATTAACAATATCAATCATTTTCAAGCAAATAATATTGTTCCAATTATTTCTGATTCCTCAGAGGTTGCCTCAAAATGGTCATCTGCAATTGGTATGTTATTCATTGATGGTGGGCATTCTCTAGATGCTGCGATGACAGATTATATTTCTTGGGAACCTATGATTCTATGCAATGGAGCACTGGTTATTCATGACATTTTTGAAAATCCAAAAGACGGAGGCCAAGCTCCTTACGAAGTCTATAAAAAAGCTCTTCAAAATAACTACAAGGTATATGAAAGAGTGGATACTATTGTTTGTTTAATAAAAAGTTGACTGATTTCTAACAAACAAATCAGATGCATCTGAAAAGTTATATAAAGAATCTGCTGCAATAATTAAAGCAGAAGATGTCCAACTTGGTCTCTCATTTGGCCAAAAAATATTTTCTTCATATTGCCATCCCATATATGGAATACCAGCAGTATCTGAAATATTAAATACATCAATTAGAAGTCTTTCTGCATCTTTTATTCTTCCAACAATAACTAACGCAATTATGAATTCACAAGTTTCGGCCACAGTAATCCATGGCTCCTCAATAACGCATTTGACTCCAATACCTTTTACATAAAATTTCTCAAAAACTTTTTCTATATAAAATATTTTTTCTTTATTATTCAGGCATCCCGAAATAACTGGATAATACCAATCCATAGAGAATCTTTTTCTATCTTTTAATAAGTCAAATTTATTTTCTGGATTTTTTATAGCATGTGCTAAATCTTCATACGATTTAGTCCATTTTTTACAATCGCTTTCATCACCAAGCACCTTGGCTATAGCAATTCCGCATTCAATACTTTTTAAGATAGATGAAGAACCTGTAAGGAGGTAATCCTTTTCAGTTTTTCCATTAGAATCTATTGACCAAGGAATAGTACCGTTTGAAGTTTGCAGATCAATTGAAAAGTTAATAGCTGATTTAATTGTTGGCCAAAGCTCTTCGAGATATCCTTTGTTTAAAAAAGTCTTATAAAAATGAAGTGCTGCTACAGATATGTAAGGTCCAAAATGTGTAGGCTTATTTTTCTGAATAGGCCTGCAATTATTATATTTTGCGTACCAACTTCCATCTAGGTTTTGATTCTCTATTAACCATTGGAAAGCAAGTTTAGATGAGTCCATTTCTTTTATAAAATTTAGACCCATTATAGATTCGATATGGTCCCAAGGATCATGACACATGTCATCATCAGATGGGATTGCTCCTGATTCTAGTTGTATCGACTCAATGTATTTGCCAATATTTTCGAGAAATTTATAATCAAAATCGTCTTTAGTGGTAAATTTTAATGGCGGTTTGAGCATAACTGTTATAGTTTTTCAAAATACATTGAAAAGCTTTTTCCCATCAATGGATTCAATGCCTTATCTAAAAGGTTTAGGAAAAACGGTTTTTTAAGAATGTGTCTTTCAAGCATTCTTTTATAAAGGTTTACTAAAAAATTTGAATCTTGAGATTTCCAAAATAAACATCTTAGCCACCAGTATGGCGAATGTATAGAATGAAACTTTTCAGATGAAAGAAATTTAAATCCTGTTTCTTTAATCTCTGAAACCAATTCCAACTGATTAAATATTCTTAAATGGCCTCCCGGTTGATTTTGATAATCTTTTGAAAGTGACCAGCAAACTTTTTCAGGCCAAGAGGCCGGAACACTTGCATAAAATTTACCGCCTGGCTTTAGTACTCTGTGAATCTCTATAACTGCATCATTGTATAAATGAAGATGTTCTAAGACTTCTGAGCAAACTATAAGATCTATGCTCTCGTCTGGAAAAGGTAAAGAATAAGCGGATCCTTTAACGAATTCGGCGCCAGCATTTGAGATAGACTCAAAATACTTATACCCCTCTTCAGCCTTTTTGAGAGATGCATTGTCCATATCCATGCCAACACATTTAATTTGAGGATAATCTTGCATTACGCCAAATATATGTCTACCCTCTCCACAGCCAACGTCAAGCATAATTCCATTTTCATTAAGTTCATATTTTTTTAAATTAAATGTCAACATTTTTAAATTCTCTTATTTTTCTTTGAATAATATCTTCATATTCATTTGTAATTTTAGCCCAATTAAAAGTTTCTATGACATGTTGTCTTCCTTTGACTGCTATTTCTTTATATTTCTGATAATCCATAAAAACCTTTCGAACAGAATCAGCAATCATTTGATCATTTTTAGGATTAACCAAAATTGCAAATTCTTTAGTTAATTCAGGAATTGATGAAACATTAGTTGCAATCAAGGGAACCTCACAACTCATAGCTTCTATAACCGGATAACCAAAACCCTCATACAAAGAACTAACTATTGCAACAGAACTTTTTGAATAAAGATCAACTATCTCAGCTTTAGTGATATCTGATTTAAAAAATACTTTTTCTTCAATTTTAAGTTTTTCTATTAACCTTTGTGTATGTCCATTTTTTTTTATTTTTCCAATCACAATCAAGTGAACCTCAGGAAATTCATTGATTAATTTTTTTATTGCTTTTAAAGAAAAATCCAATCCTTTTAGTGGGACATCAGCACTAGCAGTAGTGATTAGTCTAAATGGGTTTCTTTTAACACCCTCGATAGGTTTAAATTCGGAAG